>LFRM01199933.1_pt1 | contig 10581 bp, 6 predicted proteins | sample 618341 | NCBI WGS metagenome assembly LFRM01 (sample SAMN03654438, study PRJNA283298) | anaerobic digester metagenome | isolation source: pool of bioreactors CSTR01a, CSTR02a, and CSTR03a thermophilic anaerobic... | place: Denmark: Kgs. Lyngby | collected 2014-05-21 | reverse complement strand
CTCGGGCATTACCTCCCACCCTCTTCGGGTAAGTATTAATGTGCCGTTTTCTCCATAAAATGCTACTCCCTCTCGTAGGTTGAATAGTCCGTTGCCTATTCCGCATGCATGGTCCCAAATGATATTAAAATCGTCATATTTATATGTTGCCATAAGTGTATCGGGTGTCTCCATTGCATCATTGGGGTAGCCTAACTTGCCGCCTGCACCAAATACATAGGATGGTAAACCAACATTCATGCCCTTCATTGCATAATCGAGAAGATGAACACCCCAGTCGGCCATCAGTCCTCCTGCATAATCCCAGAAGAAGCGGAAGTTGTAATGAAATCTATTTTGATTGAATGGACGCTCTGGTGCAGGCCCTAGCCACATATCATAATCTACTCCTGCCGGTGGTGCCGCGTCTGGAACAACGGGTAGTGTCCATTTACTTGTTTGATATGCCCAGACTTTTACTGTGCGAACTCTACCCAATTTGCCACTCTGAACGTAAGCGGCTGCATCATCCCAATGCGGATCGCTTCGTTGCCACTGATTTACCTGAACTATAGTGTTATGCTTGCGTGCTGCTTTTAGCATTATATCGCACTCCTCGATGGTGTTTGCCAATGGTTTTTCTACAAAAACATCCTTTCCGGCTTCGCAGGCGGCTACCATTTGAAGACAGTGCCAATGGTCGGGCGTGCCAATTATAACCATGTCAACATCTTTATTGTCCATCACTCTGCGCCAGTCCTTTACTAGCTGTGGGGGCTTTTTGCCGGTCATTTCTTCCAACTCATTGGCGCGCTGATACAACCACTCGTCGTCTATATCGCATAGCGATACGCATTCTACCTCGGGATAATTTAAGAATGCCCGGAGGTTTGCCCACCCTTGATTGCGTAGACCTATTACTCCTATTTTTATTTTATTGCTTGGTGCATTCTGTCCATACAATGATGTGTATGACTTGCCTATCATTGGCGTTAAACTAAGGCCTGTGGCTGTAATAGCCGTTTTTTTCAAGAAATTGCGACGATCCATATATTTAACATTTAGATTAATACATATAATTACAAAGTTAGCAAATTTTGACAAAAATGATTGAACTTTACTTTTAATCGAATATTTACTGTTTATTTAACGTATTATCTATATTTTTGTGTTTTTAGGAATCGTCTTAAATAGTATATCTAAGTGATAACTAGACAGAGAATTGACAATTAATAAGCAACAATAATCAATTAGAAAATTACAGTAAACCACTTAACAGTCCTCCATCAATTTGGATTGTGGCTCCGTTAATTGATTGTGCCTGCTGTGAGCATAAATAGCATACCAAATCGCCAAACTCTTGCGGATCCATATATCGCTTGTGGGGGAAGTTGGTTATGGTTCTTTGTTCGTATTCATCAACAGAGATGCCTTCTTCTTGTGACCTCACTTCCATTAGTTGGGTTACTCTATCGGTCTTGAAATATCCCGGGCATACATTGTTTATTGTTATACCTTTTGAAATGAGCTCTTTGCTAATTGTTTTGGCATAGCTAACTACGGCCGACCGGAATATGTTGGACAGCACCATGTTTGGTGAGGGTTCTTTTACGGTTATTGAGGCTATATTTATTATTCTGCCCCATCCCCCGGCTTCCATATAGGGCAGGCAATGGTTGATCATTCTGATATTATATTTCAGTACGGAGTTGTAGGCTTCGTCTAAATCATCTTCGGTTATATCTCTGAAGGTGCCGGGTTTGGGGCCGCCGGAGTTATTAACTAAGATATCTACTCCTCCAAAATGATAAACTGTTTCACTAACAATGCGCTCATTGTCTGCCGGGCTAGACATGTCGCCCTCTAGTGCCAGCACTTTTACTCCCAGTGACTCAATTTCGTGCCGGGTTTCTATGAGCGTACTTATACTTCTGGCGCATAATACTATATTTACGCCTTCTCGGGCCAAGGCTATTGCACATGCTTTGCCTAATCCTTTGCTACTGCCGCCAATTATTGCGGTCTTATCTTTTGAATTGAAATCCATTTTTGCAATCTCTTTATTCGTTCTATTATATTAATATAACACATTATATCTGATTGAGTTTTTTTGATATCATACTAAATGATAAAAGAGCTATTTTTAGTATCTTTGCACTCAAATAAAAACTCATTATATCAAACGTATATGTCTAATCAGTTTAAACGTACTCTTATTACTTCTGCGCTTCCGTATGCAAACGGACCGGTTCATATTGGACACCTTGCCGGGGTGTATGTTCCTTCGGATATTTATGCCCGCTATTTGAGGCTTAAGGGTGAGGAGGTTCTATTTATTGGTGGTTCGGACGAGCATGGTATTCCTATTACAATTAAAGCACGCAAGGAAGGTGTTACACCTCAGGATATTGTGGATAGGTATCATGAATTGATTAAGAAATCGTTTAGCGAATTTGGTATTACATTTGATATATATTCTCGCACTACTTCTGAGACGCATATGAAGACTGCATCGGATTTCTTTCGTACGCTTTATGATAAAGGGGAGTTTAATGAGCAGGAGAGTGAGCAGTATTATGATGAGGAGGCGGGGCAGTTTTTGGCCGATCGCTATATTATGGGTACTTGCCCGCATTGTGCCAATGAGAAGGCGTATGGCGACCAGTGCGAGGAGTGTGGAACATCGCTTAGCCCCAATGATTTGATTAATCCTAAATCAACTCTGAGTGGTAGCGTGCCTGTTAAACGTAGCACAAAGCATTGGTATTTGCCGCTTGATAAGCATGAGGAGTGGTTGCGCAAATGGATTCTGGAGGATCATAAGGAATGGAAGACTAATGTTTATGGGCAGTGCAAAGCGTGGTTAGATATGGGTTTGCAGCCACGGGCGGTGAGTCGCGACCTCGACTGGGGTGTTCCGGTGCCTGTGGAGGGCGCCGAGGGCAAGGTGCTGTATGTGTGGTTTGATGCGCCTATTGGTTATATTTCGAATACTATTGAGCTGCTGCCCAATGATTGGGAGAGGTGGTGGAAGGATAAGGACTCGAGGATTGTTAATTTTATTGGTAAGGACAATATCGTTTTTCATTGTATTGTGTTTCCTGCTATGCTTAAGGCCGAGGGGAGCTATAACTTGCCTGATAATGTGCCTGCTAATGAGTTTATGAATCTTGAGGGTGATAAGATTTCTACATCGCGCAACTGGGCGGTGTGGCTGCATGAGTATCTTGAGGAGTTTCCGGGCAAGCAGGATGTTCTGCGTTATGCGTTAACGGCAAATGCTCCTGAGACTAAGGATAATGATTTTACGTGGAAGGATTTTCAGGCGCATAATAATAATGAGCTTGTGGCGGTGTTGGGCAATTTTGTGAATCGTGCGCTAGTATTGACTAATAAGCATTTTGAAAATAGGGTTCCTGCATTGGGACAACTGACCGATTTGGACAGGGCTGCTATTGCTGAGGCCGAGAAGGTGAAGGCTGTTGTGGAGAGCAACCTCAATAATTTCCGCTTTCGTGAGGCTCAAAAGGAGGCTATGAATATGGCTAGGATTGGGAATAAATATTTGGCTGATGCGGAGCCGTGGAAGGTTGTGAAGACTGATATTGAGCGTACTGCAACTATCTTGAATATTGCTTTGCAGATTACGGCCAACTTATCTATTGTGATTGAGCCATTCTTGCCTTTCTCGGCTGAGAAGTTGCGCAAGTTTATTATGGTTGATAGTTTGGGATGGGACCGACTGGGTAATTTCGACCTGCTAACTGAGGGGCATGCTCTTGGGACTTCTGAATTATTGTTTGACAAGATTGAGGATGAGGCTGTTGAGAAGCAGGTTCAGAAACTTCACGATACCAAAATTGCTAATGAGGCTGAGGAGAAGGCGGGCGAGAAGGCAGCGCAAAAGGCTAAGCCTATTAAGGAAGCTATTGATTTTGAGACTTTTGAGAAATTGGATATTAGAGTGGCAACGGTTATTGAGTGCGAGAGGGTGCCCAAAACGGATAAGTTGTTGCGATTTTTGCTTGATGATGGGCTAAACAAACGCACTATTCTTTCGGGAATTGCTGCGTATTACCCTAACCCCGAAGAGCTTGTTGGACAGCAGGTTTGCTTTATTGCCAATTTAGCACCACGTAAAATGCGTGGTATCCTTTCTGAGGGTATGATACTTTCGGCTGAGAATGCAGATGGTACGTTGGCATTGGTGAAGCCGGGTAGTGTAGTTAGCCCGGGGAGTCAGGTTGGTTAATTTAGGCACCCAAGCGGTTTAGTTCAGAATATCCTGGTTGTTTATCTTAGTTGTTTTAACCTAGTTAATCACCAGACCATGGTTAAATTCAACACTATGGTTAAATTAACTAAACTATTGCAACTATTTAACTAGATTTGCATCTGATAGATAGTTACTAATTGAGACTGAGTTGTGAATCACTCACATTTCGGTTTCTATTATATAAATCAATCATTAAAAATATCTGTATGAAGAAACATGCACTTCTAATTATTGCACTATTTGTGAGCCTATCAATGTTTTCGCAAAAGACATATCGGGCAATGGGATGGAAATTATCGAAAGATATTCCTCAAAATGAACTGAAGTTGAATCTTGGCACTACCATTTTTGCCTCATTTCCTGAAATTACCTATGAAAGAATTCTCAACGCCGATATCAGTGTAGGGGCATCATTGGGTGTGGGTCTTGAAGATGATGCTTATTTTTCTAATTTTGCGTTTACACCTTATGTACGCTGGTTCTTTGGAGGGAATTCTGAGAATCTGAGGAAGTATGGTGCGGGCTTTTTTATTGAAGCAAACGGGGGTATTTATAATTATGATAGAAGTGAAATGTATTATGATGGAAATACAATTGCTTTGGATGAAGAAAACGTTATGGGTGCGGGGTTAGGACTGGCCATCGGTTGGAAATATATTTCGCAAAACAACTGGGTTGGTGAGGTTTATACCGGCTTGGGAAGAGATTTTATTAATGATGGCGCGTATCCGCGCTTGGGTATTACTATAGGGAAAAGATTTTAAAGAATAATCTATCGGATTTATAATCTGATTGATAAACATATAAGTATAAACATTTTTTAATTATGATAAAGAAAACACTTTTAGTTTCGATTGCAGTTTGCTTTGGTTTAAACAGCATCATTGCTCAGGAGAAAGAGTATCCTAAACAGGCACCTATGTCGCCTGCAATGAGTGAGTATTGGCTACCACAACCGGCTGTTGTAACTCCGGTTAAATCGCCACAAGAGGCATTAAATGCTCCGTCTGATGCTATAATATTGTTTGACGGCACCAATCTTTCGGAATGGGAAAGCAGAAATGGCAGCCCCGCAGGATGGACAGTGGAGAATGGAGTTTTTACTGTTAAAAAAGGTACCGGCGATATTAAAACAAAGAGGAATTTCAAAGATTTTCAACTGCATATGGAGTGGAAAGTGCCGGTAGGAATTACAGGCGAGAGCCAGAGCAGAGGCAATAGCGGTGTGCATTTGCAAGGCATGTATGAGGTTCAGATATTAGACAATTATGAAAACGAGACCTATGTAAATGGTCAGGCAGGAAGCATCTATAAACAAACGCCTCCGCTTGTTAATGCAATGAACCCTCCCGGTGAATGGAATACTTATGATATAATTTATACGGCTCCCACATTTAAGGAAGATGGTACTTACAGAACTAAGCCAACTGTAACTGTTATTCAGAATGGCGTGTTATTACAAAATAACACTACCATTTTGGGTACTACAGAGTATATTGGTTTTCCGAAAGTAATTGAGCATGGCGACGGACCAATTATTTTGCAGGATCATGGCGACCCAAGTGAGGCTATTAGTTTTAGAAACATCTGGATTAGGGAGTTGTAGATTGAGGAGCTGTAAACATCAAATTAAAGATACTCAACATCTTAAAGAACGTAAAACATCTTAAAGAACGCAAAACATCTTAAAGAACGTAAAACATTAACTTAAAGAGCTTCAATATCTTAACAAAGGAGTTGTAAGCATAAATACTTAAAAATGTCTGAGAGATTTAAAAAACTATTGCCCGATCTGATAGCGATTGTGGCGTTTATCATTATATCATTTATATATTTTGCTCCGGCAGTTATAGATGGTCGTGTAATTTCTCAGCACGACTCACTTGCGGCCATTGGTCAGGGACAGGAGCAACGTGAATATATGGAACGGCATGATGGTGAGCGCACTAGATGGAATATATCGATGTTTAGTGGCATGCCGTCTTATCAGATGAGCCCAACGTACAACTCTTCTAAACCGCTTGATGCTGCTAAGAAGGTTTATTCGCTTTTATTGCCTGAGTATGTGTATCTTCTGTTTATTATGCTGCTTGGGTTTTATGTCCTAATGCGGGCATTTAGGGCATCTCCGCTGATAAGTGCCTTGGGGGCAATAGCTTGGACATTTTCGTCTTACTTTTTTATATTAATTTCGGCCGGGCATATATGGAAGTTTATAACGCTTGCATATATTCCTCCTACTATTGCGGGTTTGGTATATGTATACCGCAAAAAGTATGTGTTGGGGGGATTGCTGTTCACGATTTTTGTGGCTTTCCAGATATCATCTAATCACTTTCAGATGAGTTACTACTTCTTGTTTGTGATGTTGTTTATGGTGATTGCCTTTTTTGTTGAAGCACTACGTAAGAAAGAGCTTGCCGACTTTTTTAAGGCTACGGGTGTTTTGCTGATTGCCGGTATTATTGGGGTTTCGGCAAATTTGAGCAACCTTTATCATACTTATGAGTACTCTAAAGAAACAATGAGGGGTAAATCGGAACTCACGCATCACGCTGATGGCAACAGAACTGATGATGGGTTGGAACGCGATTATATTACTGCGTGGAGCTACGGCATTGGTGAGACTTGGACGCTTTTGGTGCCTAATACTAAAGGTGGTGCTTCGGTTCCGCTTTCTGAGAATGACAAAGCGATGAGTAAGGCGCGACCGGAATATCAACAGATATATCAACAAATTGGTCAGTATTGGGGAGATCAGCCCGGAACGTCGGGTCCTGTTTACGTGGGTGCTTTTATTCTTGCGCTGTTTGTATTGGGCCTATTTATTGTGAAGGGTCCTGTTAAATGGGCTCTCTTGGCAGCTACGGTTTTTTCTATCTTGTTGTCGTGGGGTAAGAATTTTATGGGGCTGACCGATTTCTTCATCGACTTTATACCTATGTATAATAAGTTTAGGGCGGTTTCGTCTATTTTGGTGATTGCTGAGTTTGCTATTCCTCTTCTTGCGGTATTGGCACTTAAAGAGTTGATTACAAAACCCGAGGGTTTACGCAGCAATAGAAAGCCGCTTTATATCAGTTTGGGTGTTACTGGAGGTTTTGCCCTGCTGTTTGCAATTGCACCCAAAGTTTTCTTCTCGACGTATATCTCAGCTTCTGAAATGCAGGCATTTGCTCAAGCTTTGCCGCCTGAACATATACAGCCATTTTTATCGAACTTAACAGATATGAGGGTTTCGGTTTTCACTGCCGATGCGTGGAGAAGTTTCTTTATTATTGCGATTGGTGCAGTGATGTTGTGGCTGTTTTTGGAGAAGAAATTTAAAGCACAGTGGCTTGTTGCAGGTNNTAAAAGATACTTGAATGATAGTGATTTTATTAAAAAAACCGATCAGCAGCAGATGTTTTCAAAAACTGCAGCCGACGATTATATTTTGCAAGATACAACTAAATACTATAGGGTTTTGAATATGGCTACAAGCACCTTCAACGATGGTGTTACTCCTTATTGGCATAATACTATTGGTGGTTATCATGCTGCTAAGTTGCGTAGGTATCAGGATCTTATTGATGTGCATATTTCTGGTGAAATGATGGCGTTGCAGCAGGATATATTTAGTACACAAGGGCAACTTGATTCTGTTGATGCCAACGGGTTTAAGGTGCTTAATATGCTCAACGCCAAGTGGGTAATAATGCCTGCTCAGGATGGTTCTACTCTTCCAGTTGAGAACCCACACGCTATGGGCAATGCCTGGTTTGTGGATAGGATTAGTTTTGTGGATAATGCTGATGAAGAGATTGCTGCATTGACCAATATTGATTTGAACAGTGAGGCGGTTGCTAACAAAGAGTTTGAAAGTGTTTTGGAGGGTTTTGATTTGGGGGTTACCGGTACAGGACAATCAACAATAAAATTAGTCGATTACGATTCGGACTACTTAATTTATGAGGTTGATGCAAAAAAAGATGAGCTGGCTATTTTCTCTGATGTTTATTATCCAAAAGGATGGCAAGTATCTATTGATGGAGCACCTGCCGAGATGATTCGTGCTAATTATATACTACGTGCATTGGCAATTCCGGCAGGGACACATAAAGTGGAGTTTCGCTTTGAGCCTCAGAGCATTAAAACAACTGATGGTATTGCTTATGCAGCACTGTTAATTATGTTATTGACATCAATATATTTGATTTACAGAAGAGTTAGGACTGAGAAATTGGAGAAATAATTATCTTCCTATAAAAGTACATGGAAGTTTAAGATTTGGAAACTTATTGAGCATAAGAACTTGGAAGTTAAAGAGTTTGAGGCTTTAAAAGTTTGGGGCTTTAAGAGTATAAGAATATAATAGTTTAAGATTTTAAAAATAAAGAATATGAGAAAAGAGATTACTTTATTAGTTGTACTTGCACTGGTTTTTGCATCTTGCAACGCAGGCAAACAATCTGGCAATTCGGCCAACAAATCGGAAGGTGAAATAGAAATGTCGGCAGAGTTTATGGCGGAGCATAGTAGCAGAAGTGCAGTGGATTGGGCGGGTGTTTATAAGGGAATGATTCCGTGTGCCGACTGTGAGGGTATTGACGTGGAGATACAGTTAAACGAGGATAATTCGTATGTAATGGTGATGAATTATCTGGGTAGAGGTGATAGCAAGTTTACAGAGCAAGGGCTTTTTGAATGGGATGAAACGGGTGGCAAGGTAAGGTTTATTGTTGAGGATGAAGGTGTGGGCAACTGGTACCGAGTGGGTGAAAACAATCTGCTTATGCTTGATGCTGAAGGTAATAAAATTGAGAATAATTTTCCTCCTGAGATTTACATGTTAGAAAAGATTGATGTGGATTTTGTTTTGACTAATAAATACTGGAAGCTGATAGAACTAAATGGCAGTGAATTTTCTGTTAATGCAGAAAGTGGAAACAGAGAGCCTTTTATATCCTTAAAAAAGGATGAAAGCAGAGTTTCAGGTAATACCGGTTGCAACAACTTAATGGGATCTTTTAAGGTTGACTCAGATTATGGTAATGAAGGTAAGTTAAAATTCTCGCAAATGGCAACTACTAGAATGGCTTGTATGGATGTGAACTATGAGCAAGACTTTCTTAAAGCTTTAGAGGATTGCAATAACTACTCAATCGTAAATGACACTCTCTCGCTAAAGAAAGATGGCAAATTGCTTGCTAAATTTACAGGGAGGTACTTGCAGTAATTGATACAGATTAAGACAAACTTCTGTAGACAAACACAGTTTTAGACTGATAAGACTAAGACTGAAAAGAGTAACAAGACTAACAAGACTAAGACTGAAAAGAGTAACAAGACTAAGACTGATTAATACAGATTATTACTATGAAAATATTTAGTTGTGTAAAAGGCGTATTGGTTGTAATTACTTTTAGTTTGAGTGTACTTCTGCAGGCTCAGAAGCTGTCCTTCAACGATAAAGGGGAGTTTAAGATAATGCAATTTACTGATATGCATTATTCTAAAGGGAATCCTAAATCGGACACTACGCTCATCTTAATTCCAAAAATGCTGGATGCTGAGAGGCCCGACTTGGTAGTATTTTCCGGTGATATAGTTACCGGGTCTGTTGAGGGATGGAGTGATATAACTAAGTTTGTAATTGAAAGGGAAATCCCTTTTGCTGTTACTCTTGGTAATCACGACCATGAGAATGGTGTTACGCGTGAAGAGATTTCTCATCTTGTAACTTCATTGCCATATAATGTAAATACCCATTATAATATGGGAGGAAGGGTGCTGAATGATGTTCTTCCAATATACAAAAACATTAAAGATTTGAATGTTGCAGCACTTATTTACTGCTTCGATTCGGGTGCATATTCAACTATCGACGGTGTGGGCGGATATGGTTGGATTACGACTGAACAGATTGATTGGTATAAGAAGCAGAGCTTGCATTATACTATTCAAAATAACTTTAAGCCACTGCCTGCATTGGCATATTTTCATATTCCTCTTCCTGAATACAGAACTGCATTTGATGATGAGAAAAACATAAGATTTGGTGTGAGGCTAGAAGATGAATGCCCTTCGGAACTGAACTCAGGTATGTTTTTGGCGATGAAAGAGATGAAGGATGTGATGGGTACATTTGTGGGGCATGATCATGTGAACGATTATATTGTGGACTATTATGACATTGCACTTGCTTATGGCCATTTTAGCGGATGGACTTCAACATATACCCCCAAGCCTGTGATTAATGGCGTGAGGATGGTGCTGCTTAAAGAAGACAAAAGAGAGTTTGATACGTGGCTACATCTTTTAGATGGGACTATTAAATATAAAGT
>LFRM01342319.1_pt1 | contig 10583 bp, 7 predicted proteins | sample 618341 | NCBI WGS metagenome assembly LFRM01 (sample SAMN03654438, study PRJNA283298) | anaerobic digester metagenome | isolation source: pool of bioreactors CSTR01a, CSTR02a, and CSTR03a thermophilic anaerobic... | place: Denmark: Kgs. Lyngby | collected 2014-05-21 | reverse complement strand
CTATTACCACATAAAATGATATTATCAAATTTTTTATGAACAGTAATTACATTCATTAAAAAATTATCTGTTACCAAAATATCATCATCTAAAAAATGTAATAAATCATATTGGGCAAAATCAGCAGCATTATTTCTATTACCAGCTGCACCTGGCTTATGAGTATTTTTTACTATTTTTAGATTATCAAATAGAAATTCATCATATAATATAGACAAATCATCATCGCCATCATTACTCACAATTACTTCGAAATCTTCTTTTGGTAAAGTATTTATATAATAAATATTATACAAAGTCTCTCGCAGTATAGGTAAACGGTTTTTAGTAGGGATCAAGATGCTGATTCTCATTTTTTTTAACAAATTTACTATAAATTTTAAAATTAATATTTTAATTTTATTAGTTAATTTTATCAAAAAATTTTTTTGTAATAAAATAAAAATCTTATGAATCGAATTTTATTTATTTCTGATAAAATATGGCCTGATGATAACTCTGGTATACCAATAATTACATATAAACAAGCATTATACCAAAAAAAAATGCAATATGAAATAGCATTTTTAAATGTTTCTAATAATAATGAAATTGGTAAAAACAATGAAATTGGTAAAATTTATTTTTTACCAGTACATAATCAAAATTTTGTATCTATAAAAAGTATTATTAGAAATTTAATAACGAAAAAACATATTGTAAATAAATTAAACAAAATCTTAGATGATTTCAACCCTGATATTATTCACATTAATAGTTATTTTAGTATTAACCCAATGATTTTTAAAGAATTTAAAAAAAGAAATTTAAAAGTAATAAGGGAAGTTTGGTTTTTCGAAGATATATGCTTTAAGCAAAATTTATTAATAGAAAAGCCCAAAATACAAACTTGTGCAGGTCCTGAAAATATTCAAAAATGCAAGCAGTGTTTTATGAATCATTATAAAACTAATTTAATTACAAAATTGAGTTTGAGCTTATTATTGAGGAATCAAAAACATAAAGTACAATATCTTTATCAAAATATTTATGATAAGATTATTTTCTCAGATGAAGATTTTAAAAATATGTTTCTAAAATATATACATACTGATAAACCAATTGCTGTTATAAGTCACGGATTAGATTTTCTAGAAAGGACATATTTTGTTAGAAAATATGAAAAACCTTTTAGAATAGTATTTTTAGGTTCACTGCTAGCTCGCAAAGGTATAGATATTTTTTTGAAAGCCTTAGAAGAGCTATTGCAGGATAATTTTTACAAAGATATAATAGAAGTTTATATTTATGGATATATGTTTGATAATGAATATGCAGAAATAATAAAAAAGCTCATAAATTTATATCCTAATAATTTTTTTTATGAAGGAAACTATACACCAAATGATCTGAACACAATAATTAGAGACAAACATCTGGGCATAGTACCATCATATTCAGAAACGTATTGCAGAGTTTTACGTGAATTTATTTATTACAATATACCTGTGATCACAACCGATTTTTATGGGCATAAAATCATTAAAAATAATGAAAATGGTATTATTATTAAAACCGGAGATGCTGCTGCACTCCTTTCAAATCTGAAAATCATTATAAATAATCAAGATTTTTATGATAAACTGGCTAATGGGGCTTCAAATACAAAATTGCCTACTATACAAGAAGAGATAGAAGCATTGATAGATTTTTATAATTAAGTGAGATATTTTTATTACATTTATAATATTTAACTATTTTTTTAATCATAAAATTTTTAGTTCTTTTTTAACAAATATTTAATTAAATCAATATAATTACCTCGCCAGATTGGGTATAATTTGATAGCTCGCCAATACAATTGTCTAGCTTTGTTATTATTATTTTTTTTTAAATATAATTTTGCCACATTATTGAATAAAAATGACCAAGACTTACGAAGTTTTATATCTCTATTAATTTCATTATGATACTTCAAGTAAATTAATTCAATAGCTTTCATTTTAGCATCTTGATTTAAAGAAATGCTATCCTTATAACATTGTGAAATGAATAAAGGCTCATCAATTAATTTAAATTCATAATATTTAGAAAGTCTAATTGCTAAGTCCCAATCTTCATGAAGAGGTAATTTTTCATCAAATACTCCCACTTTTTTAAAACATTCTTTATTTACCATTAGGCTTACTGTATCTACAAAGCCACCTTTTAATAATTTTTTATAAATATATCCTTCTTTTTGAGATATATATTTATCAGGAATGTAGTATTTATTCCCTCCTTCTATCCTCCATAAACCTGTGTATATAATTTTAAGATTATTTTCAATTGCTTTTATTTGTTTCTCTAATTTCTCAGGCATCCATTCAGCATCGCTATCTTGAAATGTAATATATTCTCCTTGTGCTATCTTGATACCTTCGTTTCTGGCATGTGATGCCCCTTTGTTTATGTTTAATCTTAAATATCTAATTCTGTTATCTTTTTCTTGTAATTCTTTTATTATCTCTTCCGTATTATCTTTAGATCCATCATCTATAACAATAATTTCAAAATCCTGATAAGTTTGGTTTAAAACACTTTGTATTGATTTTTCTATAATATAAGCTCTATTATATGTAGGTAATATTACAGATACTTTGGGTGCTTGATTTATCATAAAAATTTTTTATTTATTTAAACAAATATTTAATTAAATCAATATAATTACCTCGCCAAAATGGATATAATTTGATAGCTCGCCAATATAATTGTTTAGCTTTTTTAATATCATTGTTATCTAAAAGATATTTAGCTATAGAATTAAATTTTATAGACCATGCTTTTATAATTTTATGATCTTTATATATCTCATCTTGATATTTAGCTAAAATAATTTGCATAGCTATAATAAGAGCTTCATAATTTGCAGATATACTATCTGATAAAACATAAGATATATATAATGGCTCATCAATTAATTTAAAATTATAATATTTAGAAAGTCTAATAGCTAAGTCCCAGTCTTGAAGACGCGACAAATTTTCATCAAACATTCCTATTTTTTCTAAGTTTTTTTTAAGCAATAAAATACTAGGTGTGCCAATGAAATTTCTTTTTAAGAGTTCTTTATGTATGTTCCCTTCTCTATTTGATATATTTATATCTGGTATGTAAGTTTTCTCATCACCATCTATTCTCCAAAAACCACAATAAACTACTATATTTTCAGAAGAAGTTTCAATAACTTTCATCTGTTTTTCTAACTTATCTATAACCCATTCATCATCACTATCCTGAAATGTAATATATTCACCTTTAGACATATTTATACCTGCATTTCTGGCTGCTGCTGCCCCTTTATTTTCTTCGAATCTTATATATTTTATTCTATTATCTTTCTCTTGAAATCCTCTAATTATTTTTTCGGTATCATCTTTAGACCCATCATCAATAATGATAATTTCGAAATCCTGATAAGTTTGTTTTAAAACACTTTGTATTGCTTTTTCTATTATATGAGCTCTGTTATATGTAGGTAATATTACAGATACTTTGGGTGCTTGATTTATCATAAAAATTTTTTATTTATTTTAACAAATATTTAATTAAATCAATATAATTACCTCGCCAGATTGGGTATAATTTTATAGCCAACCAATACAATTGTCTAGCTTTGTTATTATTATTTTTATCTATATACCATTTAGCTATAGCGTTTAGGCGAATAGACCATGATTTTCGAGCTTCTTTATTATTTTTGATTTCTTTTTGCCATTTCAAAAATAATTTCAATACATCATTGCCAGCTTTATCACCTAAAATCAAAAATTCACCATGTGTAATTCCTAATGAAGATATATAGTAATTTGTTAAAAATTCATTTATGCAATAAAAATCAATATATTTAGAAAAACGAAAATATATATCCCAATCTATCAAGACACCAGTTTCATCATAAAATCCATATTTATCAAAGCATTCTCTATTGATAATAATACAAGATGTTTGAATTATTAAATTTGTACCTATTAAAAAATTTAGATAATAATTATCAGTTTTATGTTTTTGATTATTAAAAGGTTCATCATTTATCTCATCTTCTTTACCTATTACTATCGGCAAATGAAAGAAAAATTTATACTGTGGAAAATTTTGTTCAATATATGGCACACACACTTCTAATTTATTAGGCAGCCACTCATCATCATGGCAAATAAAGGCTATCCAATCATATTTAGCTGCTTTTATACCTGTATTGTGTGCTGCTCCAGCACCACGATTTTGTGGATGACGAATAAAAACAATTCTTTCATCTGTATATTCTCTCACAATTGGCTCTAATGAAGGTTCAGAACCATCATCTACAATTATTAATTCAAAATAAGGATATTTCTGATTTAATACACTATCTATTGCTCGCCTCAATATATCTGGAGGAGTGTTATATGCTGGTAGAACTACTGAAAAATATAATGGAGACATAATTTACAAAAATACAAAATTTTTTAAAAAAAGAAAATTAAATATAAACATAGTAAATTCACAAATTATCTCTTTATTATCTATGAAATGCAATTTTTTCAAGTATATTAGAAAAAATTATTAATTTTGTAAAAATTTTCAAGTATGGACGAAAATATTGCAAAATTAGCAAAATATAATTTTTGGAATAATAACAAAATAGCAACAGGATTTCCACGTAGCTTTTATACTGAAAAAATCAAATATTATCTAAATACAAAACTTGTAAAAGTATTAGTGGGACAGCGAAGAGTGGGCAAAAGTTATATTTTAAGACAAATAGCTAAACAATTAATAAATGAAGGTATTGCTACAGAGAATATTTTTTTAATAAATAAAGAATTTACAGATTATGATTTTATCACAACATACCTTGAGTTAGATGATATTATAAAAAAATATAAAAAGGAATTACAACCTCAAGGTAAGGTTTATCTTTTTATTGATGAAATACAAATGATAGATGGTTGGGAGCGTTTTGTGAATTCATATTCACAAAATTACTCTGAAGATTATGAAATATTTATCACTGGTTCCAATTCACAGATGTTATCTGGAGAATTGGCTACATTACTTTCTGGTAGGTATGTGAAATTTGAAATCTTCCCATATAGTTATTCAGAATATCTCAAAATAACAAACAATCAAAAATCCAAACAGAGTTATATAGAGTATATGGAACATGGTGGAATGCCAGAATTGTTTTTTTTACCAAATGATGAGGCAAAGACAAATTATATTTCAGCATTGAAAGATACTATTCTACTACGTGATATTATACAACGTTACAATATAAAAGATGCCAAACTGATAGAAGATGTATTCGTTTTTCTCATAAATAATGCTTCTAATCTTATTTCCATAACAAATATTGTAAATTATTTTGAATCTAAAAAGAGAAAAACCACTTATGATACTTTATCCAATTATATTGAATATTTGGAGCAGGCTTTTCTAATACATAGAGCAGATAGATATAATATAAAAGGGAAGGATATAATATCTGGTATATGCAAATATTATGTAAATGATTTATCCTTTAGAAAATATCTTTATTCTGGTTTTGAATATGGACTAGGAAATAGATTAGAAAATTTAGTTTATTTAGAATTAAAGCGGAAAGGGTATAAAGTTTATGTCGGTACAATGAGAGATAAAGAAGTTGATTTTGTTGCTATGAAGGATGATAAAGTTATTTATTTACAATGTTGCTATTTATTAACAGATGAAAATGTCATTAATCGTGAGTATAAGCCTTTGGAAGCAATAAAAGATAATTATGATAAGTATGTGGTATCTTTAGACTATATTAAATACCCCTCAAAAGAAGGAATAGAACATATGCAAGCATGGCAATTGCAAGAAATAATATAAATATATTAAACTTAAAATTATTTTCAACAAATGTACACAAATGCCCACAAATAACTACATTAAACTATGTTAAACTAATATCTTTGTTTCTTGTCTGAACCACTGATTTTATTAGTAGTGGTGGCTTCGATACGGACTTTGCAAAAGCAAAGCTCTACTCAGCCACCATCGATACGAGCTTTGCTGGCTGAGTAGCCCGATAGGGCGTACCGAAGCCAGCGAATATCATCTGGAAATCTGCGGTTTTGACTTTTTACTCAATAAAACTTAATAAAATGTCCTCAAATTCTCCTATCCTTTTTGTAATATCATGTCTCTCGGCTTCTTTTCGCAAAAGTTCTTTATCAATAGGTATTTTACCTTCTATGTAATCTCTAATAGCATCTAAATATGCATTTACACAGTAATATGGCACTATTTTACCCATGCCTTCTTTCACAAATTCTGTTACTCCACCGCTATTAAATGCGATAATAGGTTTTTGTAAATATGCTGCCTCAAGCATCACAAGTGGATATGGATCTCTCATTGAGGTTAAAAGAAATGCGTCACAAGTATTAAGCCAAGAATAATACTCTTCGTCCAGTAATAAACCTGTAATTATCAAATTATCTATAGATAAATTTTCTATGTTTTTTTTAATATAATATACATAACTATTATCAGGATATAACCCCATCCAAACTAAAGCTGCATTATATCTTTTTAAATATAATGCAATTTCTCTAATTATGTGCACTCCTTTTCTCTCAGAAAAATATCCAGACATAGCAAAAATATAAGAATATCCCATCCCTTTTATTTCATTTTCTATTTTTTCTGAGGTTTTTATTTTTGCAAAATCTATCCCTCCGTAAAATAATTTCACATTTTTACATCCCATTATTTTTAAATTTTCACATACTAGTTGCGAGCAACCAATAAAACCTTTTGCATTATTTATAATATATTTAAAATCATCAATAGATATAAAATTATATTCTAATGGTAAATCATGCAAATATAAAATGAAAGGAATATTATTATTTTTTAATAAAGGGACTATTTTATCTACAAAAACTGAATTTATTACTATTAAATCTACACTATGTTTTTTTATAATTCTTTTGAAATGAATATTGACTATATCAATATTAAAAAATTTTTTTAATATTCTTTCAAATCTATTTCCCCATTTTCCTAATTTACTAGTTGGGAGAATATAAAAAGGTATATTGGGTGGTATATCTTTTAACATTTCTCCTTTATCTCCTGATAGTAGTAAAGGATTAATTTTAGAAATATTGAGGATAATATACTTAAGCATCATTTCTGCTCCATTATTATAACCCATAAAAGCAGAATAAAAAAGTACATTTTTTTTCATATCTTTTCTGCTATTATAATAAATGAATGACTTTTAAATAATTTGTAAAATCTATGATATATAAAATCTAATACTTTAAATATAATTTTATTATTATAGATTATTTTACCAAACTTACCAAGTTTATTTATAATTTTAGCTTCATTTATGTTATGTTTTAAATAAACATAATTTTTAAATAATGGTTCAGTTTTTAAGTATAAAATTTTAAATCCAAAATATTCACAAGTTTTTTTTAAAGATCTTTTTGTCCACCATCCCATATGATGAGGAGGATAATTTGTAGAACCTTCATTTTTTACAATAATTGATTTATTATCAGGTACAGCTAATATTAATTTACCATTTGTTTTTAATGAATCTTTTACTAATTTGAAAAATTCATTAACATTATAAATATGTTCAAGAAATTGGAATGCTATAATGACATCAAATAAAGTAGTATTTTTTTGAAAAAAGGTAATATAATCACTATTTAAAATTTCTATTTTTTCATTTTTTAAAGGTTTAGCATTTATATCAAAACCAACGCAATATTTAACTTTTTTAGAAGCTTCTTTTATAAAATCACCATTCCCACAAGCTATCTCTAAAACCTTATCATCAGATGAAAGCCATTTAATTGACTGATAATTTTCCCACTTCAATGTAGAATAGTACCATTTATTTTTTGAAATTTGTTCATAAAATTTACTATCACCCATCAATTCTGGTGGTGCAAAAAAACAATATTGCGTTTCTTTACATTTATACAATGTAATTACCTCTAATTTATTAAAATATTCTGATACATCTATATTTAATGAATTTTTATAGATATTTATTATATAATCTTTAGGAAATTTTTTATATGATTTAATACAAGATTCAGTATTATGAATTGGGCAAGTTACATTCATCACTGTTTTTTTACAAATATAGATAAAAAATTTTTTTCGTAATGAATAAATAAAAAAACTATAATTTTGTATAAAAAACAAATTAATGAAATTCATTAAAAAAAACATTTTAATTATTTTTTTATGTTTATTTAATTTTGTGAAAGTTTTTTCACAACCAGATACTATTAATGGTTTAAAAATATGGTTAAAAGCAGATTATGGTGTAGCTTATGATGATAATTATAGGGTAAGTGATTGGAATGATGCTTCAGGTAATGGTTATATTTTTAGTCAAAGCAATCTTGATAAACAACCTTTATATATTACATCAATAGATAGTATGAATCATAAGCCAGCGATTAAATTTCAAAATGACGAATTACAATGCTGGCAGGGAATTTCTATTGGAACTATATTTGCATTGGCTAATTATTCTCATGATGTTTTTCAAACTTATGCTGGCTTATTAACAAGGGCATCACATATCGAAGGTGAAGGTGGTTTTATATTAGTTGGCTTAATAAATAGTACAAATTTTTATTATAATGCATCTTTATTGGGCAATAATTTATTTATTAATAATGAACAAACTTATAATTTTTCTCCTTTAAAAAGGGCAAAAATAATTTGTGCATATTTGGGGGCACCTTATTTATGGAATGATATGCAGATAGGTCATGATAGAGGATTTGATAACCGTTTTTGGGATGGTAATTTATTTGAAGTAATTATTTATGATAGAACTTTAAATCAAAACGAAATAGAGCAAGTAAAAACCTATCTAATGGACAAGTATGCTCCGCCTGTAAAATTACCTAATGATACAATTCTTAATTCATATTGTCCCTTTACACTCAAACCAAAAGGATATTTCACATCATATCAATGGAGCACAGGCGATACATCTGATTCTATTTTTGTCGTAGATGAGGGAATTTACAGTGTTTCTGCTACAGATATTTTTGGTAGAGTTTCTAGTGATTCTATAAGAGTTTATTATTCATCCACTGGTTTACCTGCAGACACCTTTATTTGCATAAACGATTCATTACATTTGCAGTCTGGCTTGTCAGATAGTTTATTTTCATTTGCATGGTCATCAGGTGATACTACACCATATACAACTATTAATTCCCCAGGAGACTATTCTCTCACTATCACAGATGTATCTGGCTGCTCCAAAGTTTATAATATATCAGTCATAGAGGATTCTTTTTCAGTACTTACTACACTCGGTGCTGATACATCACTTTGTAAGCATGATTATTTATCATTACACACTGCATCTATCATAGATAGCATTCTATGGTCTAATGGTAGCACAAATGATGTGATTAGCATAGATAGCAGCGGAGAATATTGGGTATATGCTATTAATAATCATGGTTGCGAGATTAGAGATTCTGTTTATATCAATATCAAAGGTGAACGACCACATATAGCCCCACATTATTCTACAGCTTGTGATGGATATCCGGTGCTATTTAGTGATTTTTCTGTAGCTGTGCCACCGGATCAGATAGCTAGCTCGAGCTGGATAATAGGCTCTGATACTATCTCATCTCAAAATATGAATTACATTTTCCCTAATGCTGGTGAGCATAATATTTATTTGAAAGTCGTTACAGATAGTCTATGCTGGGCAGATACTAGCTTTACTGTTCATGTGTATGCTAATCCAGTAGCAGAATTCACTCCATTAGAAGGATGCCAACATGATACTATTCATTTCACTAGTTTGTCTTCTAGTACTGATGGTGCAATCACTAGCTATCAGTGGAGCATTGCTGGTAATTCATTTGTGGGTACAGAGATTTATAAATCATTTGCAGACACTGGTGATTATGAATTAGTTCATTATGTGAGTACAGAGCATGGCTGTTTTGATAGCATTGTACAAAATATTATTATTAAACCTAGCCCTATTCTAGACTTTTATTTTAATAATTCCTGCGAAGGAGATATTATCATTTTTAATAGTGATATTGAGTATCCTTCATATTATTCTGTAATAAGTACTTTATGGAATTTCGGCGATAGTAGTGGCTCTAGCATAACTAATCCTTCTCATATTTATTCATCAGCTGGCAACTACATAGTTAGTTTCAGTGCAAAACTCATTAATGGTTGTGAGAATAGTGTTACCAAATTAATAAATGTTTATCCTAAGCCCATAGCTGGCTTCGCATATGATACAGCGTGCATGAATAAACCAGTCATTTTAATAGACACTACAGCTGAAGCTACAAGCAGCATTTGGAATATAAATAATGAGTTTTTCTATGGTAAAAATATAGAATATATTTTCGAAGATACAGGATTGTATGAGATATATCTATATGCTGTAAATGAATATGGCTGTAGCGATACTGCAAAAGGGAATGTAATAGTGCATCCTACCCCTGTAGCTATGATGAATATAGATCCCGAATATGGTAATCCACCATTAGAGGTTAGTTTTTCTACTAATTCTATTGGCA
>LFRM01263431.1_pt1 | contig 10583 bp, 6 predicted proteins | sample 618341 | NCBI WGS metagenome assembly LFRM01 (sample SAMN03654438, study PRJNA283298) | anaerobic digester metagenome | isolation source: pool of bioreactors CSTR01a, CSTR02a, and CSTR03a thermophilic anaerobic... | place: Denmark: Kgs. Lyngby | collected 2014-05-21 | reverse complement strand
CCGCTGTCACTTGCCACCCCGGAAGGCATATCAATCGCGATAACCTTGTTGTTGCGCGAACGCGCTTCAGACACCCATTGGCTGACCTGACGGAAGACTTCCGGCACGCCACGTTCAACTAAAAAGCCGGAACCGAAAATCCCATCAAGGATCAGACCATCCTGCAAGTTCTGAAAATCAGACGCAGCCGGAGGTTGCAGCTTAACACCCAGCCGCTCCAGTGCGTTCCGGTTCATTTTCGCTTCATCGGGCAGATCCGCCCCGGAGAACAACGTACAGCAGCGAACCGGCCAGCCGGCAGCTATAAGCAGACGCGCGCATGCATATGCGTCACCGCCATTTTGCCCACGGCCACAAAGGACAAGCACCGGCGGGTGGCGGTCTTGTTTCCTGGCGTCGGCAACGGTGACACAAAAACGATAGACAGCTGTCGCTGCCGCTTCCATCAGCAGCAGTAAAGGCAAACCTGTTCCTGCCTGCCAGGCCTGGTCGATCTGATGTTGCTCGCTCGATCCGATCAGCTGCATGTCCCTGCACCTCTTTGTTCCATAGCTCACAATGCTCCACTTGTTTTTCAGCGTTTTTCCTGCTGTGCAGTTGTCTAAAACCGGGCAATTGACGCAGCCCGATACAAAGAATCGCCTGAAAGGCAATCTGCCACGCAGAGTGGAAAGATTGTTTATTATCTCATTATACTATGAAACAGCAAAAGTGATGAACGTGCACATGCAAAAAGACGCCCGCAGACGTCTCTTAATCCATGTGGAAGGTTACTCACCCTGTCGGGGCTACTGGGTTTCAGGCTTTATTGGTGTGTTTATCCAGCAAGGCTGCCAGTTCCTCATAGGGTCGGGCACCAACCATGCGTTCAACCACCTGACCGTTTTTCAGCAGGTAAATGGTGGGAATGCTCATAACCCGGAATTGCTCAGCCAGATCGGTTTCTTCATCGACATTGACCTTGCCGACGACAGCGAGGTCTTTGTAGTCTTCAGCCAGCTTGTCGATCGTCGGCGCGACCATGCGGCAAGGACCACACCAAACTGCCCAGAAATCAAGCAGGACAGGTTTGTCACTTTTCATGACCAACGCATCAAAATTGTCAGATTGAATTTTTAGTGCCATATGAACCTCCATCACCATAGCTGATTATTCACAACGGGATCAATTTATATTGCTGCAAGCATATCGTTTCGATGTTTTTTTCGCAGTAACTTGAGTTACATAGTCGTTGGCCCGTTTTCGCGGCCTTGTCCGGATAGTGCCGACAGGTCGTAGGGTGTTTCCTGGTAGACATAGTAGTTCAGCCAGTTGGCGAACAGCAGGTAGGCAGAACTGCGCCAGTTGACGATGGGTGCCAGTTCCGGATTGTCCTGCGGGAAATAATTGACAGGCAGATCAATAGCCAGACCGCGTTCCAGGTCGCGTTCGTACTCGTATTTCAAGGTCAGTGGATCATACTCAGAATGGCCGGTCAGAAAGATCTGGCGACCAGTCAGATCCGCGACAGCATAGACCCCGGACACCTCTGATTCGGAGAGAATGCGCAGCTGGCTGACCTTTTCCAGATCGGCGCGGCGCACCTCTGTATTGCGGGAGTGGGGGACATAATAGACATCATCAAAGCCGCGGAAAAGCTTAACCGGCCTTGTCCAACTGCTGCTGTGCGGAAAAACACCGAACATTTTGGCTGTAAGCTCATATTTAGGTATGCCATAATGATAATAGAGGCCGGCCTGGGCACCCCAGCAGATATGCAGGGTGGAATAGACGTGGGAACGGCTCCAATGCATGATCTCTGTCAACTCGTCCCAGTAAGCGACTTCTTCAAACGGCATCAGTTCAACGGGCGCCCCGGTTATGATCATGCCGTCATACCGCCGGTCCTTGACCTGTTCGAAAGTCTCGTAGAATTTGGTCAGATGCTCGGTTGACGTGTTGCGGGGGTTATAGGTAGCTGTATAAATCAGGTCAACATCAACCTGAAGCGGCGAGTTGCCCAGCAACCGCAGCAGTTGTGTTTCGGTCACGATTTTGTTGGGCATAAGGTTGAGGATCAGAATGCGCAGCGGGCGGATATCCTGACTGTAAGCCCTGTTCTCATGCATGACAAAAACGTTTTCCTGCTCCAGGATAACGGCGGCCGGCAAATTGTCGGGAATTTTAATGGGCATGCGACAGCTCCTGTTCATCATGTTTTCGCGGGTGGCCGGCTGGCTTTCCAGCTGACACCGGCAGCGTCCCTGCTGCCTATCATCTGCCAAATCAGTATCTACACGTTTTCGCCGCTTGTCAAGAGTCTCCGGGTACGTCAACCCACCCTGCCGGATTGGCAGATGGCTAAAATGCCCGGAGGGCTAGTCAAGAGCATGCGTCTGCCGCAGAAAGCATGCTTAGCCGATGAAGGGCATGTCCGCAAACGGATTCATGCGAAACACATCGGGTAATGGTTCCTTTAGCAGCCGGTTCTCCATGAAATCCAGCAGCACGCAAAAATCCTCAAAGGTATGGTCGTGCCCGCCCGGGCGATAGCGGATACCGATGTTATCATCACAGCCCAGCAGCGCGTAGACCTCACGTGCTGCGGCATAGGTCTGATACGATCCTTTGGGATTAGCCCAGGTATCGCCCAACGCTTCCGTTTCCAGGAGGCAACGTGGTGCAATGAAAGCTTTGAAAAAATGCTGGTCAAACGGCAGCTCAGTTTCCCGTCCGATATACTGGCCCAGGTCCGGTCCAAACCAGTAGGGAACAGCCTTTAAAATGCTGCTCAGTGTTTCGCTTTGCCGGTCTTCTCCTTCACGAACATGGTCATAAACCATCTGGTAGCGGAAGCAGCCAGCTCCGCCGGCTCCTGAGTTGTTTGGATTGACAAAAGCGAAACGCTGGTCTGTAGCCCCGGCCAGCAAAACCGTTTTCCCTCCGCGGGAATGGCCGGTGATGGCCACTTTGTCTGCATCGGCATAATGAATCTGTTCCAGAGCGTCCAGGCAACGATGATAGCCCCAGGCCCAAGCAGCCAGCGCACCAAAATGGCATTCCGGGTAGACGTCATACAGGCCGCCTTTACGTTCAGTGTTGTACATGTCATGGGCAAACTCTGTACGGTTGAATTTCGCACCGATCATACCCCGGCGGTTAATCTCGGCCACAACCGCGTCATTGAATTTTTTATAACAACCATCACCGGTCAAAACGACCGGCGAACAGCTGGTTGTATCCTGGACACTCAACTGCAGGCAAAAACTGAAAGGGTGTGACTTCCTGCCTGTCTTGATGCGGTAGGTAGCCAGACCGACTCTACCGGGCATATGCAGCTGCTCTACCTCGAGAAACTCCGGGTCCGGCGGCATGCCGCCATAGGCCAGTTCAACAGCTTCATCAAAAATCTCCTGGCGGCGCGCCAGCCAGTCTTCTTTTGTCCTGACCTTGCGGCCGTCTTTAAATTGCAGCAGGTCGGGCAGGCGCCCTTTTACTTCATCCATTGCCTGATACATGCCATCCTCCGATTTATTACTTTTATTCTGCCAGCCATCCGGCCAGCAGTTTTCTGCTTTCTCCAAGATCGAGCAGGGGGTCCTGCTTATGGGTGTCATGTTCAATGAAAAGCCACTTGTCATAGCCCTTCCCTACCAGGGCTTTGACAACGCCTTCATTGTCGATTTCCGTATTACCCTGGCCAAGGCCGCAGAAATAGCCCTGTGCCCACCAGTCTTTGGCAGAGGAATCTGTACTGTACCAGCCTTTAAGGTGAACAGCTGTTATCCTGTCGTAGTATTTTTCCACGATATGCAGAAGGTCACCACCCGCGACCCCCAGATGCCCTGTATCAAAAATCAGTCCGACTTCCGGGCAGCGCGCCAGGTATTCTTCCAGCTGTTCCTGTGTCTCGACCAGTGAGCCCAGATGGTTATGCACGGAGGCCCTGATGCCATAACGCGCGCAAGCCTGGCACAGGTGCCGGGTCGTGCGGCAGTAGGCATCAAAGTCGTCTTTGATATAAGCTGGTTTGTTAGCCCAGATGTATTCTTTGCGCAAAGCGGCCGTCCATTTGATGTTTAGCTCAATGTTATTGGTCTCACAGGTGGCAAAATCCATGCGGCGTTCAGCCAGTGCAACCAGCTTCTGCATCGCGCTGTCCGCACTGGCAGCCGGCAGCCGTTCAAGGCCGTCATAGCCAATCGCTTTCAAGTCGTCCAGCCGTTGCTCATAATCATACAGCCCGCCATACCAGACAGACATGCCGTAATCCGCAACACCTATTTTCAGCATTTTTGTTTTCCTCCCGTTCTTTTCGCCATTTATCTTTGTGAACACAGCGATCGCTGACTTGCATTTCAGGTCAGATATGGCACGCCCTTGCTGCTCCGCCATGTTCGTTCGACCAACGTGCTTCTTCGATCACGCGCAACACGCGCATGGCCTGCGCAGCTGTAACCCGCGGGGCTTCTTTTCCTTCTATCGCGTCAACGATGTTTCGATAATAATCAGCCCAGCTGACGGAAACTTGAGGTAGCGGCAGCGGACGGCTGGCGGTCGACGGGAAAACACAGGTTCGTGTTTCCGGACCACGCTTTGTATAGACGATGCTCTCCACTTGCTTGGTCTCGTCGCTGAAATCAGCCTGGATCAGCTGCCAGCCCGACGGATCGACCGGACTATCTAGTTGCAGGGTGCCGTGCTCGCCATTGACACGCCAACGGGGCGGTTTGATAAAGGTGCTCCAGGCCAGTTCGCAAAGTGTACTGATGTTGTTTTCATGACGCATGAAAATTTTGACCGTATCATCGGCGTCTGGTGTGTGTTGGGAGAAAATATGCGCCGCGACTGACAAAACCGGTTCCTCAATCAGGTCAAGAAGCTGGTCCAGCAGATGAATACCCCAGTCCAGAAGAACACCGCCGCCATTGATGGCGTAACCTCGCCAGCCATACTGGCCGCGTGTCTCAGCGCTGATACGGCTTTCCACAAACAACGGACGGCCGATCGTTCCCTCCTGCAGCACCTTTTTCACAGTGCAGTAATCAGGATCCCAGCGCCGGTTATGATGGATGCTGAAGAGCTTGCCTGTTTCTTCCGCGACGCTCATGACATCGGACAATTCCGTTGTGCTCATACAGACAGGTTTTTCGCAGACCACATTCTTGCCGGCACGCAGGCAGGTGATTGCCAGATCACGGTGTGTGTCATTAGGCGTCGCCAGGGTGATGATATCGGTCTCATCATCGCTCAGAAGCTCAGTCAGATCCTGATAGGTGTACAACCCGGCCGCAGCAGCCTTGTCCAGAATGACCTGTCGGATGTCATGGACACCTTTTACCTGAATGTCCGGTACATTTTTCGAAATGATGTCATAATGCATGGGGCCCATGTAACCAAAACCGATGATAGCTAATTTGTGCTGCATAACGAATCCTTCTTTCTATGTCTTTTTATTGATCGGTCTGTATGGATAGGTCTGTCGATCGCCGGTTATCACGGCAAATCCGTCATCAGCGTTATCAGGGGCGCAGTTCAATGAGCAATGTTTCCTGCGGGCGTAATTTTACACCGATTTCCCGGACAAAGCCATTCTCCCGAACGAGTTTCAGTGGGAAAGCGCTGTTGGCGCATACGGCATCGGTATAACAGCCTTCGTGAAGGTTCACACGGTACCCTGTCACTTTTGTCTTGACCTCAATCTGGGTCATGGGTGAATAGTCAAAAAGCATGATCAGATCCGAGTGCCCGTCGCTAAAGGCTGAAAGGCCGCAGTCAGCCGTGATCGCAGGCCGGGAAAGTCCGCGCAGCACCGCCGCACACCTGTCCTTGAAAAGCGCGCTGATGGATTCCCGGCCATACTGCACGCGTTGCATGAACGTATCGGGTCCAACCAGCGGGGCGGCAATGTTGAGCAGCGCTGTCCGTCCATGGCGCATCAGCAGCGGTGCACTGCTGCCATCGGTTGTTTGTTCAGCCAGTAAGAGGATAGATGCACCCTCTGCTTCGTAATTTACTTCAGCCTCAACAGGCTGCACGCCTTCACACGTTCCGTCAGATGACCTGATCCGGTTAAACTGGACCAACCTTTTCGCTGGCTTGACGCCAAACAAGTCTTCCAGTCCCTCAACCGACCCGCAGCCAACCAGGGCGATGCCTTCATCGTACAAGCGCCTCAGTGCCCGGCGGGTTGTTTCATCAAGACCGCAAAGTGAGGGCAGTACCAGCACATCGGTCATCTCCGCGTTAATCTGGCTGATACAGGAAAAGCGGGTCATGACAGGTACGTTCAGCCCGGATTGGCGTACGGCCGCATAAAGATGACACTGGTTGGCCTCGCTGATGTTGTAGAACATCGACCAGCCATGGACATCGTCAAAAGCGTCCGTGAAACGTTCATCCGCATCGGGGTAGTCCGTCAAGAACATCATGGCTTTGAGAGGCTTGACAGGTTTATGCTTGTTGACGCCATCCCAGCGTTTGAGAAACTCAGGCAACGTGGCATATGGGTCAGGATCGGTGAACATCGCCCCATATGAGCGCCAGTAATCAAAGCCATCTTCATTCAGGACCGGTGTAGCAAAAACATACTCAAAGAGTTGTGTAGCCTGGAAATACGGGGGCATCCAGTATTTGCCAAAAGGCGGATTGGCATAACCGACCAAACCGTCCGGACAACCGCCGCGTGATCCCCGATACAATTCAGGGGTCAGGTTCAGGTTGGGGCACCACAGACGGAGAGTCGCGCCTGCCAGTGCGCCCCGATGGGTCGGGTACGAGCAGGAATAGGGATAATCTTCAAACTGGGCGACACCGTTGAACTGTCTGGCATAGGACAAGTCCGGTTCATAGCCGAACCAGAGCATGGTGTGATGGGTGCCGTAGGGCATGGCATACAACGGATAGGGGCTATAGCCGGAAAATCTGATGGACGGATTCAAGGCTCTGAGTTCATCATAGCTTTCCCTGGTCTTTTCTTTGTTGTATGCCGAGAACCAGTGCAGCCAGTCCGCGCCACACGTTTTCAGGAAAAGGGTGAATTTGTCACGGTTGAAGTCGCGGGTGATGTCGCCTAACTGTTCCGCGAAGCGGGGGCGTTCCTGCAGGTAGGATGCCATTAGTTTAAGGGTTTCTTTCTGATAGGTTTCATATTTGAACAAATCATATCGGTTGATGCCGATGGTTTTGTTGCTATCATAAATACCTATTTTATGTCGGTGGTATTCGACATGCGAGGCGTTGCGCCTCGCCTCCTGCCAGTGCGACCAGTGCGGATATTGCACTTCACGTCCACTCAGTCCGACCAGCCATTCCCGCCGGTACAGGCGGAAGAGGCGCCAGATGGTCAGTTCAGTGCCGACATCCGCGTAGAGGGTTCCGGCCAGTGAAAAATAGTGGATCGCGTCATAGCTTTTAAGTGGTGAATGGAAATCCAGCACATCATGCTTCAGATAACGCATTTCATTGCACTTGGAATACAAATAGGGCAGTCCGGAAGCTTTCTGCGGCGAATGGCTTTCGTCATCATCGAAAACTTCAAAAGCCGCCCGCTGGACATGCACCAATTCAGTGCCGGACCACATCTCAAAAACAATGTGATAAACCCCAAGCGGCAGAGGGGTGCTTTGCACCCGGTATTTGCTGGTAAAGACACCCATGGCAGCCATATCATCTTCTGCGGCAAGGACAGCTGGCTGTAAACCATGCAGCTTGTTGTAGAACGCGTCTTCGATACGGGCCTTTATCTCATAAACACAACGCTCCGGTGCACGCAGGACCAGATCGAATCCGGGCGGCTCATCGTCGAAGAAATAATGGTTGTTCACCGCATGCAGCACAGCTTCATCATAACGGGGAATGTCGGTTGGAATCATGGAAATGATTTTTTTGCTGTCACCACTTGCAATGGTAACTGATAACTGCTCCAGAGATGCGCCCATATAGATCAGAGATCCGCTCGGGTCAAAGACATACTCGGTAGGCCCTCCTGAGACCGTCAGGAAATTCCTGGATTCGGCAAAGTCATATCCAAAAACAACCAGCGGATTCTGGACCGGGGTGTCAAGCCCCGCGCTTAAAGCGAGCGGCAGATCCGTGCACTCAAAATAGTCTTTAAGAAAATCCCAGTGGACATTGACATCAAGTACACTCAGTGTGTTCGGGTGCAGATAGATTTTACAGCTTGATCTGCCCTGCACCAGCCGGACATAGGGCTTTCTGAAACTGTCCATCGCGGCCAGATACTGACCGTTAAGGCGCGGCAGTAACGGCCGGTCGCTCAGACCACCCTCCAAACGGCAATTGACGAAGGTCTTGCCCTGATCGTACTGGCCGATCGAAAGGCTGAGACGGTAGGGCAGCTGGCCTCCGTTATAAGGAGGGATTTCCATAATCCGGGGCGGTACCAGTTCCCGTACAGCCGTTTCTTCATCCGATTTCAGTGAAACAGAACGGAAAATGACTTCACCAACAAAATGGTTGCGACTCAAGCCAAGACTTCCCCTCGGTTGTATGGGAACGTTAAAGGGCAAGGAAAAAGCCTGCCCGGCGTAATGTCCGCTGATGGTTTTGCCGCAGCAGACCACATCAGCTTCAATCAACGTTTGCGCTACAAGCGCGTCCTGTGCCAGGCTCACTGCAGCCAGCATTTCAGTCCGGAAACCCGTTACGCTTTCCAGCTGGACACGCAGCTGGTTGTCATTGGCAAAATACTGGAAAGCCAGACCATAGCCGATCCGTGTATCTTCGTCATAACCAAAAAGCAGGCTCCACTGATAGGGAACATCCGACGCCATGAACTTGGGTGAAAACATCAATTGCAGTTCTGCAGTAAAATCAGCCAGCGCCGGTGTCAGAAACAGATATTTGTTACCGGGGCATTGTAGCGAGAAACCCCTTTCGTCGACGGCCGCATGTGTATGCGGCAAAGCACTCGACCGCTCAACCGCAATCGAATAAGGCTGGGCATGATCATCGTATGTCTTGAATCCTTCATAAAAGTGGTACATATTGGCCTCCATGCTGGTGTTTATTCCAGATCAATCAAGAGTGGTGGCAGACCATCGGCAGAGATATGCAGAACACCGCCATTTGGTGCTTGCACCATGCAAAGACACCGGTTGTGGAACAGGCGGCGCGAAAAACTGCTATCCGTTGGCCTGACCAGTTTGATCCCCTTTCCGATCGCGTATGTTTGGTTTATTGAGGCATATAGCTCAATCGACAACTCATTTATACCACGATTCAACAAGCCTGAAACCGCTATGTTCAGGCCGTCTTCATCGCCGCTTCCCTGGAAGACTACCGTTCCGTTCAGATCAATCACTGCATGGCCGTCCAGATAGCCGATATGTAGCGAAGTCGCGTCAGTATCGGACTGCTCAAGCCAGAATGAACAAGCCACCGTCATTGCCGGTTCATCCTCTCCAGTTTTTTTAGGAGCAGGAACAAAGCGCTGGACACCAGACTGCACCGTATCATTTTCGACCGGCAAAAAGGATTGGGCCTGATTTCGATGCCATTCCTTGTCGGTCTGACCAATGATCTCGGTAAGATTCTGATCGCTATAAAAAGCATCATCGCGCCACTCCCATATTCGAAAAGCCTTCAAAGGCATATAGGCATAAACTGCAGATGCTTTCTCTTTGTCTTCGTCGGATGGATTACCGTTAGACGCACCCAGGATGCGAGCGCCTCTGGCTTTGAAGGTCAGGCGATTGGATGCCTCTGGACAGGGTGTTCCATACTTGTCCTTGACTTCAACCACCACAAAGGCTGTCTCACCGACACGCTCACAGGTCGCGGACAGTACGGCCGGTTTTAAGGCCGTACGCAATTGCGTCGTGATGCATGCCTCCCCCTTTCTGTAGCCGACGGCTTCAACGATCCCCGGATAATAGGGCAGATTAAAGGTTAGTGAAGCATATGATTCCCGGATCATGTCACCCTGTGGCTTGCCGTTTAGAGACAAGGACACACGATCGACATTGGTGTAAACGCGCAACGGAACATCCGTTCCTTCTGGCTCTTTGCGGTTCCAATGAGGATAGAGGTACAGGTAGGGTTCTTGCGTGTTCATTGCCTTGAAGTAATGGGCTGTAGCCTTAGGAAAACCTGCCAGGTCAATAACGCCGAAGTTTGTTATGTAAGCTTGTTTTGATGCTTCACCACGATAGTCAATGCCTGTCCAGACAAACGCTCCGGCCAAGTACTTGCGTTTCATGTATTCCTGCCAAAGTGCTTCAGCGCCGAGAAAATAGCCCGGTCCGCAATTGTCCAGGTTTTCGACATATCCATTCTTTTTGTCCCGGACATAAACGCCGCGCGTGCCCAGGCATGATGATTCTTCACTGCCCACTAAAGGTTGATGTGGACGGGATGCGTGGTAGGCGTCAATCGCTCGAATGTCGCGCGTGATGTTGAGGTAGTTGACCCCTCGCACATCCACGACTTCATTGATACCCTGCAACTCGTCTCCATTGTTCGCTGCATAAGTCACAGGACGTGTCGGGTCAAGATCGCGGATCAACCGCTTGGCGCGGCTTGCCTGTCGCATGGCACTGTCCGTGGCTTGTATGATTTCCTCATTGCCCAGCGACCAGAGG
>LFRM01095147.1_pt2 | contig 10585 bp, 13 predicted proteins | sample 618341 | NCBI WGS metagenome assembly LFRM01 (sample SAMN03654438, study PRJNA283298) | anaerobic digester metagenome | isolation source: pool of bioreactors CSTR01a, CSTR02a, and CSTR03a thermophilic anaerobic... | place: Denmark: Kgs. Lyngby | collected 2014-05-21 | reverse complement strand
GTCTGTCTAAATCCAATGAGTGAAGAAGAAATAGAAACATATATTAATATTAAGATGCCAGAACAAAACCATAAAGTCTTAACTTTATGAGAACGTTAAATGCGACAACTATGTTGACAAACACCGTTATGAAGAAGTTTTAAATTTAAATAAAAGCAAATAAAATATTTAGAAATAATAAAAGGCCTTGTTTGAAGCAAGGCCTTTATTGTAAATCAATTTATTTAACTAACTTTTCTACATCTTTGTTAAAAGTAAGTACAGCACGTTTGATTTTTTTAGATAAACTAGCTAAATCATCAAAATTTGGAACAGAAACGATTACATCTTCAATTATCGAATAAGTAAAAGGATCAGCTGTTGAAACATGATATTGGTTAAGGGGATTTTGCTTTAGATGTTCAATATAGAACTTTTGAATATCTTTATTGTGACCTGTTAACCAAACTTCAAATCGGGTTTTATCGTGAATATAAACTATTGCGATTTTCAGTTGTTTGCTTTTTAAAATGGGTGGTGAAAGCGTAAAAAAACTAATGTCCATATAACCTTGATAAATTTTTCCGGAAACATGTAAATTTGGATATTCATCTTTAAATTCAACTCTTAGCCTCATTATAAAATCCATTAGGCCTTGGTAAGCAAGTTTGATATTTCCACTTTCTACTTGTTTTCCATAGTCATAAATAAGCTTATTCAATGATTTCATCGTAATACACCTCTTTTTCACCTATAGCTTAATGCCATATGTTGACTTAATTGTTGCCAATGAGGAAGATGCCTATGACACATTTGGCATTAAGGCAGGAAATACTGATGTGACATCTGGGCAACTTGAACATGATAGTTATATCGATGTAGCTCGTCAGCTTCAAGAAAAATTTGGTTGCGAATACATTTCAATTACACTACGTGAAAGTATTTCTGCTTCAATTAATAACTGGGCAGGAATGTTATATACAGGTGGACAGGCTTATTTTTCACCAACATATAAAATTAACATCGTTGATCGCGTTGGTGGAGGCGACTCCTTTGGTGGAGGTTTAATTTATTCGGTATTAAATAAAAAATCTCCACAATAAGCAATAAACTTTGCTGTTGCTGCAAGTTGTTTAAAGCATACAGTCCAAGGCGATTTTAATCGTGTGTCAGTTAGTGAAGTTGAAGTATTGGCTTCAGGAGACGGTTCAGGAAGAGTTCAGAGGTAAATCATGAAAAACTTTTTAGATAGTAATTTTTTATTAACAAGTGAAACAGCAAAACATTTATATCATAACCATGCTGCGAAAATGCCGATATATGATTTTCATAATCATTTATCGGCTCAAGAGATATACGAAGACAAAAATTTCAAAGACATAACAGAAGCTTGGTTACAATTTGATCATTATAAATGGAGAGCCTTGCGTAGCAATGGTGTTAGCGAACACTTTATAACAGGGAAAGCCTCAAGTTACCAAAAATTTGAAAAGTGGGCTGAAACTATGCCTTATCTCTTTGGAAATCCTTTGTATCACTGGACCCACTTAGAGTTAAAAAGATACTTTGACATTGAAATACCGTTAAATAAACAATCATCTAAGAAGATTTTTGAAGAGTGCAATAAAAAAATTATTAAAAAAGAATTTAGTGTTAGAAATTTGTTAATTAAATCAAATGTTAAAGTGTTATGCACAACAGATGATCCTTGTGACGATTTAAATTTTCACAAAGCCTTAAAAACAGATGGCTTTGAAGTAAAAGTTTTACCGACATTTAGAACGGACAATATAGTGAATATTCAAAAAGAGTCGTTTGTGCCTTATATCGAAAGATTATCTAAAACAATCGGCACTTCAATTGAGACATTAGCGGAATTTGAAAAAGCTATATTTCAAAGACTAGAATATTTTGTTGAAGTCGGAGCATTATTTGCTGATCATGGATTAGACCAAATACTCTATGAAGATGTTAACTTTGAAGAAGTCTCAGCAATATTTTTAAAAGGGAAAAATGGCGAACAATTATCTATATCAGAAATTGCAAAATACCAAGGTTACATTCAAAATCAACTCGGGAAAAAGTATGCAGAAAATGGTATGGTCATGCAACTACATATTGGTCCATTAAGAAATAATAACACGAGAATGTTTAATGCGATTGGTGCAGATTCAGGATTTGACTCTATGCAAGATAAAGAAGTAGCAAAACATCTATCTAAATTTTTAAATAGTCTCGATAAAACAAACGAATTGCCAAAAACGATTATATATAATTTAAATCCCAAAGATAATCAAGTTATATCAACAATGATTGGTAATTTTCAAGACGGAATTACTCCTGGTAAGATTCAGTTTGGTCCGGGATGGTGGTTTAATGATCACAAGTTGGGAATGTTTGACCATTTAGAGGTTTTGGCATCTACGGGTTTAATATCGCGTTTTGTTGGTATGTTAACTGATTCGCGAAGTTTCTTGTCATTTCCAAGACATGAGTACTTTAGAAGAATTCTATGTGAGTATGTTGGTAATATTGTTGAAAACGGAGAGTATCCTAACGATTTAGCTTTTTTAGAAGAAATGATTGAAGCGATTTGCTACAATAACATAGTAGACTATACAAAAAGCAATAATTAAAACAACAAAATTATTAGCTATGCGCTGTTTGAGTTAAAATTTATAAAGTAGTTATAATTCATTGAGATTTCTACTTTACTCAATAGCCTAGAATTAGATTTATATTATTCAAGACACGTTTTGACGTGATAGAGGATTTTTGTAACTTTACCATCAGTTAGAAAATACTCTGTAGAGTCTTGGATATAATTACCATTTTTAACAATTGTTGTGTTATGCTATTATCTATAGTTAACACCAAACAAATTTCAAAGTAAAAGGAGGTTCAAAATGTCTAATATAGTTCAATCAGTTGAAAGAGCTTTATCAATAATGGAACTGTTATCAGAGCATAATGAGGGATTAGGAATTACTGAAATAGGTGAAAAGACTGATTTACATAAAAGTACAGTTCATAGATTGTTGGCAACATTAATTCATAAAGGATTTGTGGAGCAGTCAGAAGTAACAAATAATTATAGAAACTCATTAAGAATTTATGAAATTGGGAGCAGAAGAGTAGCTAATTTGGATATTCTTTCAGTGTCTAAACCTTTTACAGAAAAGTTAATGAAGGATTTAAATGAAGTTGTTCACCTAGTCGTTAGCGATGAAGAATGTATCGTTTATATTGATAAAGTCGAAGCTAATAATACAATACAAATGAGTTCCACCATTGGAAAGAGATCTCCAGCTTATTCAACTTCTGTTGGTAAAGCAATTCTAGCTTTTTCAAATGTGGAAGAAGTTTCAAAGGTGTGGCAAACAAGTGACTTAAAGAAATATACGAGTAATACAATTGTAGACTATGAGGAATTTAAAAAAGAGTTAAATAAAATTAACAAATTAGGCTATGCAGAAGATGATGAAGAAAATGAAATAGGACTAAGATGTATTGGTGCGCCAATTTTTGGTATAACTGGAAGAGTAGAAGGTGCTATTAGTATATCTGGACCAAGCTCTAGAGTAACAAAAGAGAAGGTAGAAGAAATCGGTAAAAAGGTAAAAGGTTGCGCCAGAGAAATATCAAAAGAACTCGGATATATATCACTAAATGATTAGTATTAAATAAAACTATCTAACTTTAATCTTAAATCAGAAAATTAATATGTAAAGCACTAAATCAGATAAACCTGGTCTAGTGCTTTTTTAATGAAATAATTAAAAAGGTTGTTTTAATAAGATTTATTATGTTGAAATCGCATATTCCGATTTTTTATGATTATTTATTCTATTTATTATACATTTACTGTTAGATAAAAGTCTTAAGTTACCAAAAACTGAAAACCATTACCAGCACCGAAGCAAAAGAGTATTTATAGAAAATAAAGTACTATAATTAGTTCAGAAAGAGGGGTTGAGTATTTATGGCTAATTTACATGTAAGAATTGATGACCGCTTAATCCATGGTCAAATAGTAACATCTTGGTCTAAAAGTTTAAATATCAAGCGGATAATTGCTGTGGATGATGACATAGCTAATAACAAGATGGTGCAAGGCATTATGTTAATGGGAATACCAAAAGAGTATAACCCTGAAATAGTAACGATCGAAGCGGCTATAAAAATTCTTAATGAGGAATTAGACAATAAAAATATTCTACTAATCACTCGTTTTGCTAAGAATTTAAAGACTGTAAAAAATCATATAAAGGAGGCTAAGGAAGTAAACATTGGTAATTGTTCTAAGCAAGCAGATTCTATTTACATTTCAAAGGGTATTGGAGTTGGTCAAGTTTTGAGTTTTTCTCAAGAAGATGTTGATGTATTGGATGAACTTCATAATGAGGGAATAAAAGTAATATTCCAACAAATGCCTAGCGACAAGGTCATTAATTGGCCAGAGTTAAAACAAACTCTTAGAGATAATTAAGAGTTAGAAAGGAAATATATGAACATATTTCAAGCAATACTTATTTCACTATTTGTTTATTTAGGGGCAATAGGTTCGATCGTTGGTAATACAATAGGTTGGTATAATATCGGTCGTCCACTTGTTGCATCGTTAATCGTAGGATTAATTATGGGAAATGTTGAAGTAGCTATTCAACTAGGATTATTATTACAACTTGCAAATTTAGGTTCTGTAACTCCAGGGGGAGCTGTAGGTTGGGACTTATCATATGCAACATTTATAGGTGTAGGTGGAGCCCTAGCATTTCACACCGGCGACATGGCGACTACAACCGCTCTTATGTGGACATTTTCTGTAGTTGGTGGAGCAATTGGTGTGGCAATGTGGAATCTTAACTACGCATTAAACTTATCAGTTAACCGCCTAGCATATAAAGGTGCTGAAGAAGCAAACCCTAAAAAAATTGCTATGGCAAATGCAGGTTTAGGAAATCTAATTGGATTTACAACACGTTTTTTTCCAGCTATCGTAATTTTGTTAACAACAGCTGTTGCTGGATCACAATCTGGGGTAAACGTGGCAGAATTGATTCCTATGTGGTTTTTAGTAACAATTAATTCCTTTGGTGGAATGATGGCCGCATTAGGGATGGGAATCCTACTTTCACTACTTATTAAAGAAACATGGCAATGGGCAATTGTATTATTTGGTTTTATGTTAGTTGGTTATTTAGGCTTAAATATGATGGCTATAGCAATGTTTGCAATGGTTATTGCCGTTGTTTATTATATTGCTGGATCTAAAAAGGAGGCTGTAATCGATGTCAAAGAAAATTAGTGACAAAGCTATAAGAAAATCTTGGAAAATTTGGTTTTTTTGGCACGGATCTTCTCAACAAGGTGAAAACCTTTTAGGAAATGCTATTGGCCATACAATGACACCAGTCATTGAAGAATTGTATGATACAAAAGAAGAAAAAGTCGAAGCTTATAAAAGAAGTTTAACTTTATTTAATACAGAGCAACAACTAGGTGCAATCGCTCCTGGTATTCTATTAGGGATTGAAGAGTCTGTTGCTAACAAAGAAATTACTCCAGAAATAGCCGACTCAGTCAAAGTGGCGCTGATTGGGCCTACTTCAGCAATTGGTGACTCTCTGTGGGTTGCAACAATTATTCCACTTTTATTAACTATCGCAATGACTATTACAAACATGGGTGGACCACTACTATTTGTCGGTCCAATTCTATATGCAGTTGGTTATCCAATTGGTACAGCGGCAATGAGCTGGAGATTATGGAAATTAGGATATCGAACAGGTATCGATAGTATGGCAAGATTTATTGAGTCTGGAAAATTAGATTTAATAACAAGAACTATGACAATTTTAGGTTTAATAGTCGTAGGCGCACTCGCTGCATCTTATGTAAGTGTTAATATACCACTTATCATTACTCCACCAGGTGGAGAAACAGCTGCAGTAGACGTTAATGCAATGATAAACAATATTTTCCCAAATATTCTTCCATTTGCACTTACGGTTTTTGTATATTGGTTGTATTCAAAGAAAAAGAAATCACCTTTAACGATTATGGGAATTATTTTATTAATTGCAATTTCATTAACAGTTATTGGCGTTTTATCAGGAACATACGTATTCTAAAATGGAGGAGATAACATGGCAAATTTAAAATATAACGAACAAATTATTGAAATTATTAAAGAAATTGATGAGACTCAAAGTGAAAACATCAAAGATGCGGCTAAATTATGTGCAGAAGCAATTAACAGTGGTAAACTAGTACACTTATTTGGTAGTGGACACTCAGTATTACCAATTCAAGATATGTTTCCAAGATACGGTGGAGTAGTTGGCTTTCATCCTTTAATGGATCCTCGTCTTATGTGGACTAATGTTATTAGAGGCGGCGGCGCTAGAGAACTTTTATGGCTTGAAAGACAAGAAGGTTACATTGAAAACTTTTTGCAAAGTTACAACTTAGAAGAAGGCGAAGTCATGATAGTTTATTCTCATGGCGGACTCAACGCCGCTCCAATTGAAGCGGCTATGATTGCAAAAAGCAAAGGTCTTAAAGTCATTGTAGTTACAAGTGGTGACAATCATAAAAAAGCAGAAGCAAAACACTCTAGTGGTAATAAGTTAGGTGACGTAGCAGATGTTCTTATTTCTAATTGCTGTCCATTAGAAGATGCTTTAGTAAAAATTCCTGGATATCCTCAACCTGTCGGTGGGTCAAGCACTGTAGCAGTTATAACTATCACACAAGCTATTGCTTCAGAAACAGCGTTTGAACTTCAAAAATTAGGCCATGAAATGTTTATATTTGTTTCTCCTAATGTAACAGAAGTTCCGGCTGACTACATGCAACAAGTGTATGCAAAACATACTGAATTGGTTAGAAAAAAAGGTAATTAGTCTATGATTCACTTTGTGTTTTGTGGACATGGAACATTTGGCACAAGCTTAAATGATAGCCTTGAAATGCTTTTGCCAGAAGTTGAGGAAGTTAGTGTCATCAACTTTTATAAAACGATGGACACAACTGATTTAAGTGACAAAATCAAAAAAGTTATTAATGAAAATGCAGAAAAGCCCTTATTATTTGTTTGTGACATTGTTGGCGGTGCTCCATTTAAGCTTTGTGCAATGGAAAGTTTAGACAATGAGAATATAAGAGTAATTGCTGGTGTAAATTTAGCAGCGGTTTTAGAAGTGTATTTTCAAAGAGAAAATGACATCGATGAAGTTATAGAAACTATGGTTCGCACGACTAAAGAATCCATTGATTTTTTTCCAAAGATATAAATAAATAAAATGATAGACTAACCTCTACAGTGGAAGCTTTTAAAGCTATTCATTGACATGAGCGTTAGTCTTTTACTTTTTGATAATGTATTGTTGTATTATTAAGTAGAGAAGGGTGATTATTATGGACAAAGTAAATATTTTTATGAAAATGCAGCAGTTAAAAGATTTACCTTTTAGTGAAAGACATGTTGTCGACTTTATCTTGAAAAATCCGCAAACTGTTTGTGAGATGACAATTGTTGAACTTGGCGCAAACACATTTACAAGTGCTAGCACGGTTTCAAGAGTTTGTCAGCGATTAGGCACAAATGGTTTTCCTGATTTAAAACAACGTTTGTGCACTGATATTGAAAGTTTTCGAGAATATGTCTTTTTAAATAATAATAGACTACCTATAGTAGGTAGTGATACGATAGAAGAGACAATAGACAAAATTATTTCAAATAGTGCTAAAGCTCTCGTAGACGTAAAACTATTAAATAGTGTTGAAAAATTTCAAGAAGCGATTAGTTTAGTCAAAAATGCTTCAAAGGTTACTATTTATGGAAGTGGTGTCTCCAATCTTATCGCTCACGATGCAATGAATAAAGGCTTAAGAATGGGGTTAAATGTCTACACATTTAATCACTACTCGGAAATGTCAATGCATGCAAGAATGAGTAAAAAAGATGATCTAGGTATCATTGTTTCTTACACTGGACTCACTGTAAATATGATAAAGATTTCTAAAATATTGAAATTTAATAATTGTAAAACAATTTCAATTACGAGTAATACGATGAATGAAATTGCCAAAAATGCTGACTTGAGTTTATTTGTTGGAATAAGCGAATCATACTATAGAATAGGCGGCATTGAATCTAGAATGTCCTTACAATGTGTTTTAGATATTATTTTTTCAGGCTACTATAACCAAACTCAAAAAGCAAAAGATGCTAGTGAAAAGACATTTACTGAAGATACCTTTAGTTACAATTGGCAAGAAAATATAGAAAATGAAGATGATGAATAAATACTGTGAAGATTGTAGATAGTGAATTACTAACAAGGAGATATATGAAGGTGAGAAAATGGAACACAGTTTGGAAGGCTGACATTGAGGTAGATATGCGTGTTGAAGCACTAGAGGCTCCAGCTAAGATAGTAAAAGGTGGGCAACCTCATAAAATGTTTAGATTTGTTACTGCGAATAAACGTGATGGAGCAGTAGTGATTGTTATAAAAAATGACACAATTGCCTTAGTAAAACAAAAGCGCTACGCGATTGAAATAACATCACTAGAACTACCACAAGGGATGGGTGATGAAAGTGACAAAGATGGCATTGAAACAGGTATGCGCGAAGCTAGTGAAGAGTTAGGTATCAAAGTGATTAATGGAAAATCTTTAGGTTATATATTTGCTGATTCAGCGATAACCGCAAACAAAATTCACGTTATTTGTTGTGAGTATGTAAAAGAGTTAGGAAGTAATGATGGAGAAGTAGAATCAATCCATTGGGTAAAGATAGATGAAATTATTAAGTTGATTGCTAAGAATAAGATTAAAGATGGAATATCTATTGCAGCTTTTATGAAGTATTTTATTTACAAAAGAATCATAGAATAAAAACCCAAACTATTCAATACTTCTGTTGGCACAAAAAGTTTATTGTTTAAAATTAGAGTTATGAAATCTGGTTAAATAAGAGAGGAATAGTTTATGAAAGATTTAAAGAGAATAATTGTGAGAGATTTTGACTCTACATATCAAGCCAAGCTTTGGATTGAAAGTATAGAAAAAGACAATAGTGAAAACACACTTAATAAACATAACTTGAACATTCAAAATACCATGAAAGGAATATTAAGGACCACATTTTTGCTGACAGATGAATTGTCAATATTCTATAGTGAAATTTTCGATGGAATTTTTTTCTTAGAGTGGGGTCCGCAAGAGGTCGCAAGAATTCTTGGCTACGAAGAAAACGAAAAATTACCAATAACCATTTTCGCTCCGACTTCCGACATTACTCAATTAAAAGATAAAGCGTCATTTTTGAAAAATTCATCTAAATTTTCAAAGTGCTTTGTTGATAATGATAATAGTTTAAATGAATGGATGTATGGCAAAAGATCACCAAGTAAATGTGCGATAAGCATCGAAGATTATGAAAAATGGTATCATGATCAATCTTCAAAGTGGTTTCTAGCAATTGAGAAAGGTTTAATTAAAGTTAAAGATTGGAATGACGCTAAAAATGGAGTAGATAAAATTTTTCCTTTTGAACGCATAACTAGAGATTCTGTAGAACACTTAAATAATCTTCCCAAGGAATTAACTACACATATTAATATGATCTTAAATTTACCTTCTACTTCTACTAATGAAAGGCAAAACATTAGAAGTGAAATTATAAATTTGGCAATAGGTGTTAAAAATAATAGAGATAATCTTTTTCTGAAAAAATATTCATCATTAAATTTAGGAGTCTACGTAGACATAGTTCAAGATGAAAGAGCAAATGTTTTGTATTTTATCGACAATATTTCTGATAATGCTCAATTGAGGTATCTATTATTTTGGTGGTGGAATCAACTTTACATGAAAGCTATTGCTCAAAAATACCACGCATCTTATATTACTTTTAATTCAAGCTTAGATAATGTTCTTTTATTTAAAAATGATATTACAGTGAATTATTTTTAAGTAAAGAAATACTATTATCCTTAGGACTACTTCCTAAGAATGTGTCCAATATGAAGTTAAATTTACAAAAATTTAGCTTCTTTGACAAGAAGGAAGCTATAATGATAAATGGTAGTATTATAGAAGATGTAATGGAATTAACACCGAGTACTTTTTTACAACTAAAAAATAATGCGAAAAGAATTTTCTTAAAAGATGAACATATAAAAGGTGGAAGAATATATGACATTTCTCTTATGATATCGGATGTTTTAGATACATCGCAAACTTATAGAGAAAGATTTAAATCAGCATCAATAAAACTTTTTGTAGTTGGCTTCGCAAGTATATTCATGATTTTGTTTGATCTAGAAATAATAGAAAAAATAGGATCGTTTAAAAACTTATGGATTGTCCTAATTTTGTTACTTTCAATTCCATGGTCTGAAATTAATGATATGTTAAAATTAAAAAAGAGTAAATTAAGTGCTACAATAACTCTTTACGAAGAATAGCAAAATAATTTACTTTATAGGATATTTAAATTCCTCGAAAACATAAAATCCAAACAACCATTTTATGGTCTTGTCAAGTAAAGTGTGTAAGTAATTAATTTAATCAGTGTGATTACTGGTCCA
>LFRM01321976.1_pt1 | contig 10586 bp, 9 predicted proteins | sample 618341 | NCBI WGS metagenome assembly LFRM01 (sample SAMN03654438, study PRJNA283298) | anaerobic digester metagenome | isolation source: pool of bioreactors CSTR01a, CSTR02a, and CSTR03a thermophilic anaerobic... | place: Denmark: Kgs. Lyngby | collected 2014-05-21 | reverse complement strand
TTTTTTTGTTCTTATAATTCTCTATTGTTTGCCTGCCATAATCAAAGAAAGAAATTATTTTTAGAGCCATGACGAGGTAATAGCCAGGAATTACATAGCTTGAAGGCAGACCAGTAAAGCTTAGGGCACTTAAAAAGAAAAAAAATACAGTGGCTGTTTTTCCAAGGGGTCCAGCTTTAACTAACAGATTTTTATCAAAAATCCATATAGAGCCACCAATTAGAATAAAGACAGCCTCAATTAAAAAAAAGATATATACAAATTTTTGGGGTAAGAAGCCAGAGCTAAAAAGTGTGTAAATAATAGTTAGAAGGAAAAGTTTGTCAGCCAAGGGATCTAGGATCTGGCCTACTAAGCTAGTTGCTTTAAGTTTTCTAGCTAGGTAGCCGTCTAAAAAATCACTGAGAGCAGCAAAAATAACCAGGCCTAGGGCTAGCTGGTTTTTATTAAGACTTAGAAAAACATAGGGAATCCATGGTATAATAAGGATTCGAAGACTAGTAATAAGATTTGGAATTGATTTCATAAGTCCTCCTATCTTAGTATAGCATGGGAGAATTAAAAAATATAGAAAGAGGATTAACTTGAGAAAAGAGAAAATTAGTCGGACCTTGGAAGAGAACTACCTTCCCTATGCAATGAGTGTTATTCACTCAAGAGCTCTGCCTGAAATTGATGGCTTTAAGCCTGCCCATAGGAAGCTCCTTTATACTATGTACAAAATGGGACTTCTAACAGGTGCAAAGACTAAGTCTGCCAATGTGGTAGGCCAGACAATGAAGCTTAATCCTCATGGCGAAGGTGCTATTTATGCTACCCTTGTTAGGCTGACTCGAGGCAATGAAAATCTTCTTTTTCCATACATAGATAGTAAGGGTAATTTTGGTAAGGTTTATTCAAGAGACATGCAAGCTGCTGCCAGCCGCTATACAGAGGTTAAGCTTGATGATATCTGTAAATACATATTCCAGGATGTGGATAGAGATAGGGTGGATTTTGTTCCTAACTATGATGGCAGTATGTTTGAGCCCGTTCTTCTTCCTGTTCAGTTTCCAACTATTCTTGTTAATCCAAATAGAGGAATAGCAGTGGGAATGGCTTCAGCTATTCCTTCCTTTCCCTTGGATGAAATCTCCAATGCAACTATTGCCCTTATGAAGGACAAGGAGGCTGATTTATCAGCCATGGTTTTGGGGCCTGATTTTTCAACAGGAGGCTATTTGATAAAAGATGATGGTGTTATGAAATCAATCATCGAAGAAGGCCAAGGAAGTCTGAGGCTCAGGGGAAAGATGGAGATAAGCGAGAAGGAAAGACGCATAGAAATAACAGAAATTCCCTTCACTACAACTATAGAGGCAATAATCCAAAGAATAATCCAACTGATGAAGGAGGGAACATTTAAGGAAATCTCTGATATTAGAGATGAATCTGACTTAAGGGGCCTTAGAATAGCCATAGAGTGTCGTAGGGGAACGGATTATGAAGATTTAGTTCAACGCCTCTACAGGGAAACCAGCCTTGAAGATAGGTTTAATTGTAATTTCAACATCCTCATAGGTGGAGTTCCTATGCAGCTGGGTGTCAGAGATATCTTACTTAACTGGATAGACTTTAGGATGGCCTGCATTAGACGTGGAATCCGCTATGATATTGAAGGCTATAATGCCAAGGTACATTTGTTAAAAGGACTTGAGTTAATCCTTCTTGATATAGATAAGGTGATTGCTCTAATTAGAAAAACTCCTAAAGAAAAGGAAGTTGTACCAGCTCTTATGGAAAATTTTAATCTTGATCAGACCCAGGCTGAGTATGTTGCTAATATAAGACTGCGCCAAATTAATAAAGAAGTAATTGAAGCCAGACTAAAAGAAATGGCGGATTTAGAGAAGGAAATCAAAAGACTTGAAGCAATTTATAAATCAGATAAGAAGGTCCACGGAGTTATAGAAAAAGAGCTTATAACTATTGTTAAGGAGTATTCCAAACCTAGAAAAACTATGCTAATTGAAGCTCCTGTTGAAGCTGATAGAATACAGGAAGAAGAAGAGATTAAAGATATTATTCTAGTATTAACCAGGGAACACTATATCAAAAAAATGGATAAAAAGGAATACGAAAAAAACCTTGAAATGAGGATCAAAGAAGGAGACCAGGTTCTAAATGAATTTATTGGCACCTCAAAGGGGGAGATTCTTGCCTTTACAAACAAGGCTGATGTCTACAAAGTTTACCTTGAGGAGATTGAAGAGTCTAAGGCAGGAGACCTGGGTATTTATGTTCCCGGCCTACTTGAACTAGAAAAGGGCGAAGAGGTTATTTTTGTTAGCTTTGAAGAAAAATTTGAAGGTTATATGCTCTTTGCTTTTGAAAATGGAAAAGTTGCAAAAATTGATATGTCTTCATACGAAACCAAAACCAAACGCAAGAAATTGGTGGGGGGCTATAGTAATGCTGATAAGCTGGTAGCCATTTATAGATTACGTCAAGACAAGGATATTTTGCTTTATAGATACATGAACCAGAAGGAGAACATCCTTTTAATTAACACTTCACTTATAGCTCCTAAGGTAACTAGAACCAGTCAAGGGAGCCAGGTTCTTAAACTAGGTAAGCATGGCAAACTTACTACAGTAGAGTTAAATAGAGGAAGTAAATTTGAGGAGTATAGGAGTAGGACTATTCCTAGCTCAGGCAAGCAGCATAAGGACTTTATATAAATTCCCAATGTGTTATTATATCTAAGATAAGTAGGAGGTTACTATGATTGAAGGACTGAAGATGGGTGAATTTAAAGGTGTTTTTATTGATACTAGAAATCCCATTCAAGGTGGATTGTTTATACCTATTGTAGGAGAAAACTTTAACGGCAATAGTTTTATCCCTGAAGCCTTTAAGAAGGGAGCAAAGGCTGCCCTTGTGGAGAAGTCCTACTATAAGGATAATAAAGAAAATCTTCAAGGACTTGAGCTTTATCAGGTAGACAGTGGTTACGAAAGTCTCCACGACCTGGCCAGACAGATTAGAGACTATGTTAATCCCTATATTATTGGGATTACTGGTAGTAATGGTAAAACTACAACTAAAAACATGGTTTATTCGATTCTTAAAGGAGCCATGGACAAGGTTCACGCAACTCAGGGAAACTTTAATAATGATATTGGACTGCCCCTTACCATCCTTAACATGCCTCTTGATACAAAGTATCTAGTTTTAGAACATGGGATAATGAAGAAGGGGGATATCCATCTTCTTGCTTCTATATCAAGGCCCAACCTAGCCCTTATAACAAATATAGGAACTAGTCATATGGAACTTGTGGGGAGCAAGGAAGAAATTCTTAAAGAAAAACTATCTATTGCGGATTTCTTTATGCCAGAAGACAGGCTGATTGTAAATGTTTTTGATACTATGTTAGAAGGCGCTTTAAAATCTGGTCTTAAAGCAACCTACCCCGACCCTTTGGCCTTAACTAGAATAAGGCAGGAAGATGGCTATTACAGCTTTAGCTACGAGGATAATGAATACTCCCTAGCTGTCAGGGGTAAGCATAACATCCTAAATAGCCTTCTTGCTATTGAGGCTGCCAAATATCTAGGGGTTGATAATAAAAAACTTGTTGAGGGAATCGAAGCCTATAAAGGTGAGGATATGCGTTTTGCAGAAGTTGAGGTGGCGGGTATAAGGTTTATAAATGATGCCTATAATGCTTCTCCAGCTTCAATTGCAGCTGGCCTTGATACTCTTACGGCTATGGCTGCCCAGCGCCATATTGCCATACTTGGTGATGTGTTAGAACTGGGAAGTCATGCCCATAGTGAGCATTTAAAACTATCTAGGTTAAAGTCACTTGATAGCTTAGATGCCATCTTTACTTTAGGCGATTATGCAGGACTAATTGGAGAAGGTCATGATCAGGCCAGGCATTTTCGCTCTTTAGAGGCTTTGAAAGATCACTTAAGTTTATTTTTAAAGCCTGGTGATTTAGTTTTAATCAAGGCTTCAAGAAGCATTGAATTAGAAAGAATAATTGATGAATTGAAAGGTCAACTATGAATATAATACTCTTTTTACTCAGTGGTATTTTAAATGTATTATTTATATATTTTCTTATACCACTACTCAATAATATGAAACTAGGTCAGCATGTATTTGAGCTGGCCCCAGAGAGCCACCAAAAAAAAGAAGGAGTACCCACAATGGGTGGTATCTCATTTATAATCATTACCAGTCTATTATCATTTTTAACTTTGGGACTTAACCAGCAACATGTGCTAGTGATTTTTTCTACTATCCTATTTGGTCTAATTGGATTTTTAGATGATGGGGCCAAGTTATTAAAAGCTGAAAATAAGGGTTTAAGTGCTAAACAAAAAATTATACTTCAAGTAATAGCCTCTATAATAATTGCATATCTTGTTGGAGATAGAGGGGTGAGGGTTCTCCTGCCTTTTAGTAAAAAATATATTAACCTAGGAATTTTTTATTACCCCTTTGTTGTACTTTTTATGACTGCTCTAACAAATAGTACAAACCTAACCGATGGGGTAGATGGTCTTTTGGCCTCTGTTAGCTGTGTGGCCTTGATCTTCCTTGTTTTAGTAACAAAAGATCTATATATGCAGGATCTTACAAGGATAAGCCTTATTTTTATGGGGAGCCTTTTAGGTTATATTTACTATAATAGATTTCCTGCAAAGATTTTTATGGGGGATACAGGCTCCATGGCTATAGGAGGTTTTATAGGAACTCTTATGCTTTTGACAGGCACTCCCTTATTTATTTTCTTCATAGGTTTTATTTATGTTGCTGAGTCTCTTTCGGTTATCTTGCAGGTATGGTCCTTTCAAACCAGAGGTAAGAGGATTTTTAAAATGAGTCCCATCCACCACCATTATGAATTACTTGGTTATTCGGAAAACAAGATTGTTCTTGTCTTTTCTGCTGCAACTTTTGTTGGGGTTTTAGTGGCACTCTTAGCCTATAGAATATGAGGTTGTTTTGGATATATTAGTATTTGGACTTGGGAAAAGCGGAAGAAAACTACTGGATTATTATAAAAATAGAGCCAATATATGGGTCTATGATGATAAGGAAATAAATCTTGATGAGCTTAAAAAAGAATATGGTAACATTAGGCTCTATGAAAAAGATAGAAACTATGACTTAATGGCCCTAAGTCCTGGGCCATCTCCTGACCACTTTCTAATAAGAGAATTCCAGGAAAAAGGAATTCCTGTGGTGGGAGAGGTGGGGCTGGCCATGGAAAAAATCAAGGGTAAATTACTGTTAATTACAGGCACAAATGGTAAGACCACTACTACCAGTCTTGTATGGGAGATGGTTAAAAGGAAGAACCCTAGAACCTTTGTTGGAGGCAATATTGGCACTCCACTTATTGGTTATGTTGAGGACTCAAAAATTGATGATGCCTATGTAGTTGAGCTTTCCAGTTTTCAACTAGATAGTCTTGCTAGCTTAACCCCATATATAAGTGCTATTCTTAATATAACCCCTGACCATATAAGCTGGCATGGATCTATGGAAAAGTATATTCAGGCTAAGATGAACTTATGGAGTCAAAACTTTAGTAGCCAGCTTAAGATTATTAATAAAGACGATGAGCTTCTTCTTAGCGAGACGAAAAAGCGTTATAAATCCCTGGAAGACTTCTACTATTTTTCGACTAAAAGTAGGGTTAATAGGGGGGCTTATCTTGAAAATGGTAGATTATTTTTAGCTCTAGACCAGCTTGAAGAAGTCCTTCCTGTGGATGAGATCTCTTTAAAGGGGGAGCACAACCTTGCCAATGCTCTGGCGGCCAGTCTTATGGCTAGGCTATATGGGGTTGAAATAGAGGACATTAGGTATGTGCTTAGGAATTTTAAAAGCCTTGAGCACAGGTATGAAGTACTAGAAGAAAAATTAGGTAGAAGGTTTATAAATGATTCTAAGGCTACTAATGTTGATTCCTCTTTGCCTGCCTATAAATCTGCTATAAGGCCCACTGTTCTAATTGCTGGAGGCATGGATAAAAAGGTTCCGTTAGAGCCTCTTTTCCAGGACTGGAATCCCGAAATTAAGGAAGTTATTGTCTTTGGAGAAGTTAAAAATCAAATGTATGAGCTGGCTAAGCAGGTGGCTGGAGCCCATATAGTAGATGACTTAGTAGAGGCCTTTGATTTGGCACTTAGCCTCTCTGAGGAGGGCTGGGATATTCTGTTTTCTCCAGCTTGTGCCAGCTGGGATATGTATGAAAGTTTTGAAAAAAGAGGAGAACACTTTAAAGAACTCCTGAGGAGGATTTAATGCAAGGAAAAATTAATATGGGAATCTTGGTTCCCACCGTCCTTCTAATTATAACAGGGTGGCTTTTAGTATTTAGTTCCTCTGCTTATCTTTCATTAAATCAGTTTGGTAGTCCCTACAACTACATTAAAAATCAGACTGTTTTTATATTAATTGGCTTTGGGGTTATGTTTCTTACGTCTATAGTTAACTACAAGATATATGACAACGCTATTGTGGTATTTCTTATAGCCACAGTTGCCATGGTTTTAATGGCTCTAACTCCTATTATTGGTATAGAGGTTAACTCAGCTACTAGATGGATTGAAATAGGTGGTCAACGTTTTATGCCTGTTGATATTGCTAAGGTTGCTCTGGTCATGGTTATGTCCTATACCCTGAGTCATTTTGTGGTTAAAAAGAAAAAGTATGTGGCCTTTTTAATTCATATGATTTATCCTTCTATTCTTTTTATATTTACCTATCAGCAGCCAGATTTTTCTTCCATGCTAATTCTTTTTGGAACCATGGTGGCAATTTTATTTATTGGCTTTGAGCCTGTTACTTATGTTCTAACCCTTGTGGCTGGAGGCTTCGCAGGTATCTTTGCCTTAGCTAAATTAGCTCCTTATAGAATGGTAAGACTTGTAGGCTTTCTAGAGGGTCTTAAAAATATTGATAATGCGATGAGGCAGATTCGATATGGAATTTTAGCAATAGCCTCAGGGGGTATATTTGGAGTAGGACCAGGTGAAAGCGTTTTTAATAAACTTTGGGTGCCTGAACCTCATAATGATATGATTCTCTCCACACTGGGAGAGGAGTTTGGCTTTGTTGGCATTGTATTTGTACTTTCTTTATATTTTGTTTTAATTCTAAATATTATTAAAATGGTGCTAAAGCTAAGAGACCCTTTTTCTAGGAATCTGGCCTTTGGCATAGGAATGATTATTTTCCTACAGTTTACTGTTAATTTTGGTAATACTTTGGGCCTCCTACCTCCAACGGGAATCTCACTACCCTTTATTAGCTATGGTGGAACCAATATTATTATTTTGATGGCCTTAGTAGGAATCCTTTTAAGTATTCACAGGGTTAACTGGAGGTACTTAAAATGAAATTTCTAGTAGCAGCAGGTGGTAGTGGAGGGCATATTTTTCCCGGTCAGGCCATTGTTCAAGCAATTAAGAGCCTGGAGCCCAAAGCGGAGTTTATTTGGGTAGGAACTGAAGAAGGAAAGGAAAGGGATATTGCTAAACTTGAAGGAATACCCTATGTGCCTATAAGGGCCTGGAGCGTTAATAACGAAGGCCTAATATGGAAGATACAAGCCTACTGGTTCCACTCACTAATGACCCTTAAGCTTATAAGGCTTCTTAAAAAAGAAAAAGTTGATGCAGTTATAACAACAGGAGGCTTTACAACAGCCTCCAGCTTGATGGCAGCTTCCATACTTAAAGTTCCAATTTTTATGCATGAGCAAAATGTCTATCCAGGACTAGGTACTAGAATGTTTGGTAAACATGCCAAAATAATTTTTACAAGCTTTCCTGGTTCTGAGAAACATCTAGAGGGGCTAGAGAATAAAATAAGGCTGCTAGGTAATCCTGTTAGAAAGGAATTTAGCCGATTAACTTATGAAAAAGCGAGGCAAGAGCTAGGGATAAATGATGAGCTTTTAGTTCTATCTGTGGGAGGAAGTTTAGGCTCTAGGAATATCAATGATTTTATTAGGAGCATTTCAGATGATATTGAAGTACTTGATAATGTGATTTGGATTCATGTTGTGGGTATGGATTACGAAGAGGAGCTTGAATTTTATAAGGATAAAAAAAGAATTAAGGCTCTTTGTTTTCTACAGGACCTTCCAAGGTATCTTGCAGCAACTGACCTTTTAATAACTAGAAGTGGAGCCTCAACCATAACAGAAATCTCTGTCCTTGGTAAAGCCAGCGTTTTAATCCCTTCTAAGAATGTACTGGATGACCACCAAACAATGAATGCAAGGGTTTATACTGATAATAATGCTGCAATACTTATTGAGGATGATAGGCTGCAAGACCAGGAGTCAAAAGAAATTATATTTGAACTCTTAAATAATGATAAAAGACGTAGGGAGCTTGCTAAAAATAGTAGAGGGCTGGCTCCTCAAGACAGTGCCCTTAAAATAGCTCAGGAGATTTTAGAAAGTCTATGAAAAAATTTGCATTTTTCATACTAATCCTTGTGGTGACACTTGGTATAGGAACTATTTTTTTATACACAGATTTCTTTCTACTCAAAGAAATTGATATTGAAAGTGGATGGATTCCAAAGGAAGAAATTTTGCAACTATCCTCTCTTGAGGTAGGACAAAATCTTTTTTATCTTAATCAGATAGATTTGGTTAAAAAGATTAAAGAGGATCCAAGAGTGGATGAAGTTGAGTTTAAAAAGGTCTATCCAGAAAAACTACTAATTAGGATAGTGCCAAGAAAACCTGCCTTCATAGTACTCAGTGGAAATAAAAATCTCTTGATTGATGAGAAGGGGATTCTTATCGCCATAAACTTAGATTATCCTGGAATACCAACTCTTAAGGAATTTACGCTGGAAAAGGCGGAGCTTGGAGAAGCTCTGGTGTTTAAGAGTGATGAGTTATATGCCAATGCTATTAGTTTAGTTCAACTGTGTAAACAAGCCGACATGAGGGATATAGTAATTTTTGAGGAGAATGGATATCTCTTCCTCCATCTGGGTGAGGGCTATAAAGCTGCCTTTGGTAAGGGTGATGAAATAGAAAAAAAGTTTAATAATTTTTACGCCATATATGAAGACCTAAAAACTAAGGATATAGAAAAAGGTACAATAAACCTTACTAATGTCGATTCGCCAACCTATTTACCCTTTGACTAGGAGATAAAGTGGAAAAACTTAAAAATAATATTAATATCACTGTTTTCATCCTGGCCTTTTTGTTGGGTATTTTGTTTAATATACAGAAGGGGGTTTTTACCAGCACAAGAGAAGACTTGATAAGCATGCAATATCAGCAGTTGGTTTTAGATAATGAGGCTTTGAATAATGAGATTGCAGTCTATAAAGATCAGCTGGAAAAACTTCAAAGTAGCGATGAAGAAAATGATAAGACCCTTTCACTGATCGAGCACTACAAAATGCTTTCGGGTTTTACAGATGTAGTGGGAGAAGGGGTGATAATTCAGCTTAGCCTTCAGGACCTTGACCAGCCCCTTAATCTTGTTGATTTTCATAGAAACCTTTTACTTCTAATCAATGAGTTAAATGCTGCAGGAGCTGAAGCCATATCCATTAAGGATGAGAGGATTATTTCCAATAGTGAAATCGTAGTAGCGGGCAGTCAGATAGTTGTTAATGGACAAAAGTTAAGTGTGCCATTTACCATTTACGCCATAGGCAGTCCCGATACCCTAGAGGCCTCTTTAAACCTTAGACAGGGTTATGTAGATAGGCTGAGAAATAATGGGTATTTTATTGAAATTAAAAAAAGTGATAGAGTGGAGATACCTAAGTATCCACTAGTCCCTTCCTTTGATTATGCGGAGCCTAAAGATGAAAGCTAAAATGCCTATGATGCTTCTTTTTATTTTGTTATTTTTAGTCTTTGATATAGGAGGACTAGAGGGCAGCGAAGAGCAGTCTCATGCAAGAGAAGAGGTTCTAGAACTAATGGACCGGAATAAAAGGCTGAAGTCTGAACTGAACCTCATAAAAGATGAGATTGAAGTGTACAAATCTTCTATATCTGAAGAGGGAGCCCTGAGTTCTCTTTTAGTAGAGGAAAGTAAAAATTTCAAAAAACTCGCAGGCTATACTGAGCTAAAAGGCGAGGGAATAGTTATCCTTATGAGTGATAGTAAGTGGGAGAAGGGGGAGCATCAAAGCATAAATGAATTTATTATCCATGATGAGGATGTCTACCAAATAGTATGGGATTTAAGGAATGCCGGAGCTGAAGCAATAAGCATTAACGATGAACGAATCTTATTTAACTATTCTAAAATCCTTTGCAATGGGCCAACGATTAGGGTAAATGATAAACTCTACTCCCAGCCATTTATAATCAAAGCCATTGGTCCTAGAAAGGCTCTGCAAGCTTCGATTAATGTCTATGGTAGCTATGCAGATAAACTAAAGCGCAAGGGCGTTTTTATTGAAGCCAATACCTCAGTTACTGTGGAGATACCTGCTTATGATGGCCTACTAGATAGGAAGTATTTACAGAGGGAAATGAATTGAAAAAGTATATTGGAGTATTTTTAATCGGTTTTATTCTAGCC
>LFRM01129528.1_pt2 | contig 10586 bp, 12 predicted proteins | sample 618341 | NCBI WGS metagenome assembly LFRM01 (sample SAMN03654438, study PRJNA283298) | anaerobic digester metagenome | isolation source: pool of bioreactors CSTR01a, CSTR02a, and CSTR03a thermophilic anaerobic... | place: Denmark: Kgs. Lyngby | collected 2014-05-21 | reverse complement strand
GCTAAAGCCATCAGTGATAGCTCATGGTCGAAATTTACACAGATGCTTGCTTATAAAGCAGACTGGTACGGCAAACAGCTCGTTAAAATAGACCGATGGTTTTCATCTTCTAAAACCTGCTCAGGCTGTGGCCATGTTCTTGCTAAGAGTGAACTCACCTTAGCCATGAGACAGTGGCAATGTCCGTGCTGCAAAGTGAGCCATGATCGAGATATCAATGCCAGTGTCAATATCCTGAAAGAAGGGTTACGGTGCTTGCAAATAATTAAAGAACCCTTGGTGCAAGGGAGTTAGCTTAGTCAATTTGCATAACCGCTGTTGCAGAACACCGCATCAAGTCTGTGCATTACCTAAGAAACCCCCACTTCTAAAGTGGTGGGTAGTTCATGCGTCGAGATTGCTTGACCAAGACACGTAAACTATCAAATATCACTAAAGTGACCGCCAACCAAATAGGGACATAGGTGACCCACTGCCCAGACTCAACTGTTTCACCAATCCAAAACACACTAAACAAGAACAATAAAACCGGCTCAAGATAACTTAAAATACCCAGCAACCCTAAAGGTAGCAAGCGACTGGCGCCGAGCATTGCAGCAAAAGCCAAGGTACTTAACAAGCCTAAACCCGGCAATAAATACCATAATTGCGGTGAGTCAATAAATGCCTGTGGCGGAGCAAAGCTAACAATTAAATAAATAGCCACTGGCATCATCACCAGCATCTCTAAAAAGAACCCAGTAAAGGCATCAAAACTCATCCAGCGTCGCAGCATAAAGTACGGTGGATAACCCAATGCACATACCACTGTCACCCAAGACAAGCCACCCACACGCCATAATTCATACAGCATACCAATGATCGCTAAGAACACCGCTATACGCTGTCGTTTACGCAAGTGTTCGTTGTAAAACAGCCGCCCTGCAAACACCAGTACTAAAGGCATCAAAAAATAACCCAAGGTCAAATCAAGCATATGCCCTGTCAGCGGTGCCCAAACAAACATAAACCATTGCACCCCCATCAAAGCGGCTGCCGCAAACAAGGCAACCACCAACAAAGGTTCGCGCCTTAAGCGCTGCAGATTTGCCTTAAGTTCAGGCCCACGTCCCACCAGCATCAATAAAACAAACACAGCAGGCAATGACCACAGCACACGCTGAGCAAAAACCTGCACGCCATCTAAAGGTGCTAATAGCAGCACATAGGCTGGAACAATAGTGAATATGCATGAAGCGAAAAATGACATCGCCACACCGCGACCTGACAACTGCATACGGGCGCCTCTAAATTGAGTAACAAAACGGGCAACACCTGATACGACTTGTCAGGTATTGAGCAAACACGACACTATGGTGTATTGGAAAACCGCCCTAAAACAAGGTGCGGCACTGCTGGCGCACTTAGCATGCGCCGGATATTTAACCCTTTAATCTTTGCGATTAAAGCTTTTAACTTGCTGCTGAACCGCAGCTTTAGCCAACATATATGCGGATACGGGCGCACTCAGCATCAGGAATAAGGTTATCAGCAATTCATGCACATGCAAGGATTCATCCTTACTACTGAAAAATAATATCGAAGCAATCAGCACACACCCCACACCTAAAGTGGTGGCTTTAGCAGGCCCATGCAGACGCGTAAAAAAATCAGGAAAACGATACAAACCTATTGATCCAGCCAGCGCAAAGGCACTGCCCACCAATAAGAAAAATGCGACACTATATTCAATCCAAACAGACATCAGTTCACCCTTGTTTATTCAATGATATCGCCGCGCAATAAATATTTACACAACACAACCGTACTGAAAAACCCAAATAACGCGATCAGTAACGCCGCTTCAAAAAATAGCCTACTGCTTAATAAGACGCCAAACATTACCAGTAAAGCTAAACCATTCAGATACAAAGTATCCAAAGCTAAGATACGATCCACTGCATCTGGACCGCGTAACAACCTGACAAAATTCAGCAGTAAACTGACGCCAAACATCAGCATACTTAAATAAATCACCGTGGTGAGCATGGGAATACCTCCAGCAGCGGCTGTTCATAACGCTGTTTAATTTCTGCAATTAACGCCTGTTCATCATGACAATGCAATGCATGCACCGTCAGCAATGAATCTTGACGATTAACACTGGCTGCCACGGTGCCCGGCGCTAAAGAAATAGCGCTGGCCAGTAAATAAATGGCCAAATCATCTTCCAACTCATAGGGCACTTGCACCCAGACAGGATGCAGCTTATCTAAGGGGCCTAAGGCTAAACGGGCCACATGAAAGTTCGCCACAATAATATCGACAAGCATATGCTGACTGAAAATAAACATATGCTTCCAACTGCGAATACGCGGCAAACGTGGCCACCAACTAGCAGTAAAGCGCGGAATCAAAACGGCTAAAAAGCCCCCTAATAACCAATGTCCTACCGAAGTAAAATCATCAACCAATAATAACCAAACCAACAGCAAACCTAGACTACCCAGTGGGCGCGTCAACCATTTTGAACGATTCATGGTGCATCTCCCAACTGCATGGCTTGCACATAACTTTGCACATCCAGTACCTGTGCCGCGGCAGCTTCAGTGTAGGTGATCACCGGTTGAGCACATACCACCAACAATGGACCACTTAATAAAAATAACGCCGTTACTGCAAAGGCGACTTTATCCATCGGCACAGCATCGCTAGCGGTATTGTGATGACGCCAAAATATTAAGCTCCCCGCACGGCTGAGGCCAATCACGCCCACCAGGCCTGATACCAGCACTACGGTCCACAACTGCCAAGCCATATGATCAGATACCGCCTGCAACAATAAAACCTTACCGAAGAAACCCGAGAATGGCGGCAAACCTGCAACCGAGATCGCTGCAAGGAAAAAACAGACACCCAGTAAGTTCGGGTTGAGCAAACGCGGCCCAACTTTAAGGCCACCACCCAGATCACCACGCTGCTTAGCGATAATATCCGCCAGCAAAAACAAGCCGGCAATCACCCAGGTACTGTGGATCAAGTAATACAAACTGGCCGAGATCGTTGCTTCAGAGCCCACCGCAATCCCTGCCAACAAGGTTCCCACCGACACCAACACTAAATACGCCAGCAAACTGCCCAAACTATTGGCGGCAAAGGCGCCTAAAGCAGCCAGCGCCATGGTCAATAACGCCAGCACCCACAACACGTTAACACCCAAGCCACTGGCTGAACCGGCTTCATCACCAAAGACTAAGGTGCTAAAGCGTAAGATCGCATACAGACCCACCTTGGTCATCACCGCAAACAGCGCAGCCACTGGCGCGGTTGCACTGGCATAAGCGCGTGGCAGCCAAAAATGCAGTGGTAAAAAGGCAGCCTTAAGACCAAACACCAGCATCAACAGCGCACCGGCTGCTTCCAGCAAGAACAACTGATCGCCTTCAGCCTGCGCAACAAAGCGGGCTAAATCGACCATATTCAGCGTACCAGCAACGCCATAGAACAATCCGGCAGCCACTAAAAACAGACCTGAACCAATCAGATTTAAAATCACATAATGCAACGCTGCACGAATACGTGCTGCACCCAGGCCATGCAAAAGCAACGCATAGGAAGCAATCAGCAGAATCTCAAAAAACACAAAGAGGTTAAATAAGTCGCCGGTTAAGAACGCACCATTAATACCGGCGATCTGAAACTGCAGCAATGCATGAAAATAGCCACCACGCTGATCATCACCGCGCACTGCATACAAAGTGACAAAGACAGACAAGACTGCCGTCACTGCCAGCATCAAAGCACTCAGGCGATCCAATACCAAGACAATGCCAAATGGAGCCGACCAATTGCCTAATGTATAGACTTGTATCTGTCCGCTGTGCGCTTGTGGTAATAAATACACTGCACATAACAGCAGCAGCAACACACTGGCCGTGCTGACAACACGAGCCATAGTGATGGCGCTGCGCGGTACAAGCATCAATAGCGCACCACACAACAGAGGCAGTAAAACGGGGATCAGCAATATATGATTCATCGGGCTGCTCCGTTACGCTTCTTTTTCATCTGTTTGGCTTGACCTTTGACCTTGCGCGGTTTGGGCTCTGGCTTAGGCTTTTCTACGCCATCGACATGATCACTACCCAACTCGGTATGCGCACGCAACGACAGAATTAAAACAAATGCAGTCATAGCAAAACCAATCACAATCGCCGTCAGCACTAACGCTTGCGGCACGGGGTCGGTATAGCTGGTGGCATCACTGAGTACTGCAGGCTTTCCAGTATGCAAACGCCCCATCGAAAAAAGAAACAGATTGACCGCATACGAAAACAGCGTCAGTCCCAGCGCCACACTAAAGGTCCGTGCGCGTAAAATCAGGTACACCCCACTAAAGGTCAGCACCCCAATCGCAATTGCGACTAATAACTCCATTACGCGTCCTCCGGCAATTTCACACTATGACCCACACCGCCTAAACCACTTAAGATCAGCAAGGTGCCGCCGACCACGGTTAAGTACACACCCAAATCAAACAGCATGGCTGAAGCCACTTCAATCTCGCCAATCAACGGCACATTAATATGCGCAAAAGCTGAAGTTAAGAATGGATAACCTAAAGGCAAACTGGCCAAGCCCGTCGCGGCTGCAATCAAGACCCCAGCTGCTGCAAGTTTCGGCAAGCTCACGCCCATGCGGCTTTGCACCCATTTTTGACCGTAGGCCACTTGCAATAAAATCAACGCCACAGCAGTAATCAGTCCAGCAATAAAGCCACCGCCCGGTTCGTTATGGCCGCGCAAGAAAATAAACATCGAAACCAGCAAGGCCAGCGGCAAGATCAAGCGTGCCAACATACCCAAAACCATTGGATAGGCTTCTGTCGACCAAGCCCGCCCTTTGGTATCGACGCGCGCACGCGGCAAGCTCATTCCTTGCAGCAAGGCTACAGTGGCAATTGCAGTAATGGCCAAGACACTAATTTCGCCCAAGGTATCAAAACCACGGAAATCCACCAAAATCACGTTCACTACGTTAGTACCACCACCGCCGGTCAAACTGTTCGCCAAGAAGAAGTCAGCAATACTTTGATACGGACGGGTTAACACCGCAAAGGTTAAAACAGCCATCAATACCGCGCAGCTAGCAGCAATCATATAGTCACGCATACGCAATAAACTGCTGGATTCCATGGGTGCTTGTGCGGGCAAGAAGTACACCACCAGCAACATCAGTAAGATAGTGACCACTTCAACCACCAGCTGAGTTAACGCCAAGTCCGGTGCCGAGAAGCGCGCAAAGACCATCGCCACCACCAGTCCGACCACACTGAGCATCAACAAAGCAGTTAAGCGCTGACGGTGAAAGCCCATGGTCAGCAATGCACTCAAAGCCATCACACCTAAACCCAAAGCAGTCAGCGGATCAACTGGGGTTAAAGCCACTTCACCAGTGACTTGTGACAACGGCGCCAGCCATACCGTGAGCATCACAATCACGGCAATTAACAGCAAACTGATATAGCGTTGCAGCGAGCCATTTTCGATACGAGCCAGCACGCGCGAAATAAAGCCATAGAGGAAGCGTACGCCCCCCTCAAAAATCATCCGCGCATTGATATCGGGCAGGCCCTCATACCAGCGGAACAAGGGCGCCCGTTGTGCATAGATAATTACGCCACCAATCAGTGCCAAAAAGCTCATCAACAACGGCATATTAAAGCCATGCCAAATCGCCAAATCATACTCAGGCAAGGTATGACCTAAACTGGCTTCTGCGGCAACGGCCAGTAATGAACTGATACTCCACGCCGGTAAAACGCCCACCAGCAAACAACAAAACACCAGCACTTCCACGGGGATTTTCATATAACGCGGCGGTTCATGTGGTGGGAACTTGGGCAAATTAATCGGTGTGCCATTAAAAAACACATCGTGAATAAAGCGCAGCGAGTACGCTACAGAGAACATCCCGGCAATCGTCGCCATAGTCGGCAACAACCAGCTGAAGCTGCCTAACAAATGCTGATGCAGGGTTTCTGAAAAGAACATTTCTTTACTGATAAAGCCATTGAGCAACGGCACTCCCGCCATGGCTGACGAAGCCACCATCGCGAGAATGGCCGTGTGCGGCATATACTTCCACAGACCATTAAGCCGCCGCATATCGCGCGTACCGGTTTCATGATCGAGAATACCCGCCGCCATAAACAGTGATGCTTTAAAGGTCGCGTGGTTAATAATATGGAAGATGGCCGCCACTGGCGCTAAATCCGAATCCAAACCAAACAGTAAGGTAATCAGACCCAAGTGACTGATGGTTGAATAGGCCAAAAGCCCTTTTAAGTCATGTTGAAAGAGTGCCGTCACCGCGCCCACTAACAAGGTGGTTAAGCCGGTAAAGGTCACTAAATAGAACCACCAGTCGGTGCCTGACAACAGAGGGTATAAACGCGCTAATAAAAACACACCGGCTTTCACCATCGTTGCAGAGTGTAGATAAGCTGACACGGGGGTTGGCGCTGACATCGCATGCGGCAACCAGAAGTGGAACGGAAACTGCGCTGACTTAGTAAAGACACCCAGCAGCACTAACACCAAGGCTACTGGATATAAACTGTGCGCACGTAATAGATCGCCGGCCGCTAAAACATCGTTCAGCTCATAGCTGCCAACCACATGACCGATCACTAAAATACCGGCCAAGAGTGCTAAGCCACCGCCACCCGTCACGGCTAAGGCCATGCGTGAACCTTGGCGCGCTGCAGTTTGATGACTCCAGAAGCCGATCAACAAGAACGAAGAAAGACTGGTCAGCTCCCAAAACATCAGCATCAGCAGCAAGTTACCGGCTAACACTAAACCGAGCATCGAGCCCATAAAGAGCAATAAGCTACTAAAAAAGCGCGCCACGCGTTCTTGTTCAGACAGGTAATAACGCGAATAAAGAATGACCAGCAGGCCAATCCCTAGAATCAATAAGGAAAAGAGAAAACTTAAACCATCCAGGCGAAAACTTAAGTTCAAACCCAGCTGTGAAATCCAAGCGTATTGAACGCTGATCACTTCACCATCCAGCACCTTAGAGGTTTGGCTCAGCAACAAGCCTAAACCAATCATCGGTGCTACTGCCGTTGCTAAAGCAATCCAGGTACGGCCACGTTGCGCGACCAAAAAGGGCAATATCACGGCAAGAAAAGGTGCAAAAACCAACGCTAGTAAAATCACAACAGCCTCCATATTGTTCTGCCGGACGAACAGGAGACACCCAGCGTGAGTCAAAAAACGCAATTATCCAGTACAAACCTACGAATGTCTGTACTTATTATGTTACTGAATTAAACCAACAAGAGCGAACTAAGCTACTCAGTACCCTTAAAAAGCACAATGCCCCGAACAATGCGTACATCGTTCAGGGCATATGTGCAGCGTAAATCAGTTGCGATTTTTAATGTGCAACACGACTCTGACCGTTCACATTAGTAATACGTACACGCTGACCGACACGGAACACTTGATTGGGCTCTACTGCCTGCACATAAGCACGCAACGCACCGTCATCTTCACGTACAGTGATTTCAACACCTTGCGTACGAGTGATACCTTCTTCAGCGGCAGCACCGGCTAAACCACCAGCAACCGCACCAATCACCGCTGCCACTGCGCTACCGCGACCACCACCCACAGTGCTACCAGCAACACCACCAATGATAGTACCAGCACCGGCACCGATTGGAGTTTTAGTACCTTCAATGCGTACTGGACGTAATGACTCAACAGTCCCCATGCGCACTGTCTGCACTTTACGCGCATCAGCACGTGAGTAGCTGTCGCCAGTTAGGCTTGAAGCACAACCACTTAAAAGCATACTCAACGCTGTGAAAGTAGCCGCAAAAACAATAGACTTGCGCATATTGAATACTCCTAAATAAAATTTATATTGACTATACAGACCACTAAACTGGCTAAATGTTACCACCAACCTTGAGGAACCTATGGATTATTTTATTATTGCCGTTGCTACTTTATCAGGCTTGTATTTTCATTGGTGGATTTTTGCGCGCATTAAACGCTGGGCCAATCGTGATTTAGCTTTATCAATGGCAGATAAAAAAGATACCAACAAGCAAGCCTATATGTTGAAAAAACTCGAAGAAGCCAGCCAGCTGAAAATTAAAAAAGCACAACTAGAAGCATGGTTGCAGGACGCAGCCAATCAATACAGTACGGCGCAGAAAAAATAATACAGGACAAAACTTAACCAATAGAGCGTGCGCAAACACGCTCTATTGGTACAGCTTAGGGTGCTAAGCGCTCTCGAATCCAACTGCCATTATCTTGCAACTGATAATTCAAGCGGTCATGCAGACGACAGGTACGTCCCTGCCAAAACTCAATACGTTGTGGCAATATCCGATATCCACCCCAGTGTTCAGGACGTGGTGGCTGTGAGTTTTCAGGATAACGCTGCTCAAGTTCTGCAAGAGTGGCTTCAAGCACATCACGGGACGCAATGGGCTGACTTTGCTCGGATGCCCAAGCACCCAAACGACTGCCCAAAGGACGCATATTGAAATACGCGTCTGATTCTGCAGCGCTGACTTGCTCAACCGTACCTTCGATGCGAATTTGTCGCTCTAAAGCGGGCCAGAAGAAAGTCATTGCTGCAGCAGGTTGCTGATTGAGCTGCTGACCCTTTGCACTATTGTAGTTACTGTAAAAAACAAAACCACGCGGATCCAGACCTTTGAGCAACAACACTCGGCAATGCGGCTGCCCTGCACTATCCACTGTGGCCAACACCATCGAGTTAGGCTCAACAGGCGGCTGCTCAGTCGCGACGGCATCAGAAAACCATAGCTCAAATAAAGCAAAAGGATCCATTGGTGCATGTTCTTCAAGCAAACCGTCGCGTGTGTAATTACGACGCATATCCGCTAGTTTTTCAGTACTCATTTAGCTCTATCCCAGATTAGAAACATAAAACCCCAACTATTTCGACTGACTTAAAGCAAGCTGACGGACATAAGCAGGGTGGTAAATAGCCATCATATCTTGCATCTGCACATGCGGCGTGATGATAATTTCCACGCGATGGTTTTGCGCTGTGCTTTTTGGCTTTTCAAGCAGATATGAACTGCCCATACCTAGGTGCACCATACGCCCACCTTTTAAGCCGCTTAAACGAAAAATAGAGGCTACTGACCGTGCTCTGTCTGCGCTGAGCTGATGATTAGCTTTATTGTCAGAGGTGCTATCGGTATGACCTAAAACCAACACAGCAGCATCTGAATTCGCTTCGAGCATTTTAGCGATACGTGTAATAGGTCTAAGCATCGATGGCAGCAATAAAGCAGGGCGATCCGGATTAAACGACGTCTGCGCAGGGGCAGTAATAACCCACGCACCTTCTTGCTGATGAAGGGTAAAAGACGAATCTTTAATGGACTCTCGTAACAGTACTTCTTTTTCGCTCATCCATTGCGCAGACACGCTGTTCTTGTCTATAGCTACAACTTCATCTGCCACTTTATTTGAAGAGCAAGCTGCGAGCACTGAACAGATTGACACCAAAGCCCATTGATAAAACGTACGATTCATAATTTTAAACTCATAATGGACATAAAGAACCAAACACGCCCATTTTGGGTTGCTGGTACTCATTAGTTTGTAAAAGGCACAGCTGTGTTCAATCCCTGTACCACGCGGCTCACTTTAAGTCTCACCGTCATCCTTTACGAGACTTCATCCAGCATAATACCCCCCATATTTATATACAATGCTAAAGCACAGGATAGCCATATTATTGTGTAAATTGAACTCAACAAGCTTGTTACTGTCTGTGCTTTAATATGCTAAAAATCAAAAAAGCGCATTGATACTCGCTGTTTTATTATTAATTAGCAGGCATGAGTGCCCATGCTTGAGCTCAATCAATACCAAACACTTTCATTTATAGTATATTTAAATGAGCATAAGCACTTTAAAACTTAAAATAACTTAGCACTTTCTAATGGTTGACCTTATGAGCCTGAAAAAAAACGTTGTGTACTCAAGTCGAACAGCAGATAAGTTTGTTGTACGATTACCTAACGGTATGCGTGACCGTATTGCAGAGGTTGCGCGCACTCAACACCGCAGCATGAACTCTGAAATTATTGCGCGCTTAGAAAACAGTTTAGAGAATGATGGCCTACAACTGCATCCTGATAATTTACGCTTGGATAGTCCTGAAATCTCTCAATATGAGCGTGAGTTACTGATGCGTTTTAGACAGCTGGCTCAGCGCCAACAAAACGCCCTACTTTCGCTGATCGGCGATGACCCTCAAGACAACAGCAATTAACCTATGATATTTCAGGCACAAACCTGTGTTTAAGTCAGCTATACACAGGTTTTATTGCTAAATAAGGTAACTTTAGTCGTTTTGTGCAACAGTACTCTACGCATCAGCAAAAAATCATGTTACTTTGCTGCCTTTACTCACCTTGGAGCGTTACTTATGGCCCTTAGCAAAGATCAACTGATCAATGAAATCGCAGAATCAACTGATTCAACTAAAACTCATATCCGTGACGTACTTGATCAGCTGAGTTCAGTTGTCAA
>LFRM01079030.1_pt1 | contig 10587 bp, 8 predicted proteins | sample 618341 | NCBI WGS metagenome assembly LFRM01 (sample SAMN03654438, study PRJNA283298) | anaerobic digester metagenome | isolation source: pool of bioreactors CSTR01a, CSTR02a, and CSTR03a thermophilic anaerobic... | place: Denmark: Kgs. Lyngby | collected 2014-05-21 | reverse complement strand
TGGACAAGTATGTTCATATTTTATTAGCGACTTGAAAAGATGACTTTACCGGACAGTTACACTTATTCTGCGTTAGAGGGAAAAGGGTGGTAATAGCTCCCTGAGTTGAAGAACAGAGAAGCCAAAATCCCCAATGCTATTAGTATTGTTGGGATCATCTTCGAGTTGATATTGATCTTGCGTCTACAGTGTCAAAACGAGCATTCCTTCAGGACATCTTGCGTTACCTTCTGCAGGTAACTTTGGGTCGTTAGCTCACCTGGTACTGACCGGGTGGGAGCATACTTGCTTAGAAGCCCCACACTGGCTGAATCTTCGCGAGTTCCGCGCGAACATGCGTGCACTCGAATTCATTTGTCAGCTCCAGGTCTGTCACCAAGCGTGTGCTTTCATCGTAGGCGATCGTCAATTTGCAATCACGGTCAAACGTACGCGTTCCGTAGACGATGCCTGTGGTCATGCCTGGGCGATCCTGGTTGTAGTACGCATAACTGTCCACTTCAACAGTACGGGCTTCTGTATAGGACGCATTCCACGTGTAAGCAGGATTCCCGTTCAGAACAGTGGCAACTGCGATATTGCGGCCGAAATAATCCACGAATTTGTCAACGGGTTCGCCACGAATCCTGGCCTTGTGTATCTGCATATTGACAGCACTGCCGATCTGCGCGCAACCAGTCAATCCAACCACCAGTACCCCCGCGACTGTAGCCTTGAGCAAACGTTTCATAAAATACCTTTTTTGTTGTTGAAATACCGAATCGCTTTGTGGTTGAAACTAATACGCGATCTACCAGACGCATCATTTCGTGGGGACTCGCTGTTTCTACTCAAAGCACTTGCTTATCTCGCAGGCAGAAAAGTATATCATAGCTGTCGGTTTTGGTGGCGCATCGTTCGTGGATCTGCATAGGATGCGGTGCTTGTGGACTGTCCCCCTGCCAGACCACCTGACATGAGGGTACGCACGACCGAGATCCCCGCAAAGCAGACAAGTAGCGGTACCCACTGAACTTCTGCTTTTGGCCGATAGCCGAAGTAGCAGGGTGCCTAAATGGAATGGTGAGTTGTCCACGAAATATTGGAACGGGTATCCGGTGTTAGTCAAACAAGTTGACCGATATCTATGCAACCAACCTTATATTTTCATGTGGGATGTCGTGCTCCTTGGCCGGGTTAAGCCAGACTTCTTCAACCGGTTTCCAGTTACGGGCAGAATGATTCTTATAGCGTAGGCTTAACCTGCTTGGCGGCCTCATAAACGGCTTTGCGGGATAGGCCGGTGTATATTTGAGCATTCGGAACAGGGCCTCGGAGTACGGATTATGATCGCCGACCGAAGGCCGATCTTTGCTAACTCTGTGTTTGAGGCACGCCTTGTCAATGAGGATGGCCGCATGCTGTGCCGATTCATCAAGATGCACTTCCCAGCCGGTAATCAGGCGACTATAAACATCAATAGTCATATACAAACGGTAAAACTGCCCGCGAAGAGCACTAGGCAGATAAGTGATATCCCACGACCAAACCTGATTGAGTGCCGTTGCGAACTAAGGGGGCAGTGAGTGTGGAGAACCCGGGTTTTGTGGCTACGCAGCTTTACCGACTGGCTGCGGGCGCTGCCTTACCGCTGGTGCTTTGCGCTGGTGCACCGCATGACGGGCTTGTGAGCCAGATGCCGCAGAACTTTGTTATTGCTCCCGAAATCGAAGTTGGCTTGCAGCGTCTAGTGGAGTTGTATGAGCAGCTCACTCCGGCGTGTCTCAGCCGCTTGAGCATATGCTATGCACCGCATGTGCCCTTTAAGGACCCTTTCAATGAAGTGCGCGGACAGGACGGTATTCGGCAAATCTTTGCGCATATGTTTACGATCGTGGATGTTCCTCGTTTTATAGTGACGGAGCAACTGGCGCAAGGGCAACGAGCGTTTTTGGCTTGGGAGTTCCACTTTCGTATGCGTCGCTGGCGCAAAAGTGTGTCGCAGTGTATTCGTGGAGGGACGTTCTTGCGGCTAAACGCTCAAGGCCTTGTGCTAGACCACCGTAATTATTGGAACAGCTGAAGAACTGTATGAAAAGCTACCTTTGCTCGGGAGGTGCGTGGCCTGGCTGCGCCGCGTAGGGTCTGCAACAGCTTCTTGCAAACTGTGAAGGCTGCATTGAGCGCTGTCTTTAGCCGGGGCGCCTATAACTTAAGTCGTGCACTTTATCAAAATCGATGTCGTACTGCTGGGCCTGCTCCTAGTCGGTTCCGCTGGCAGCAGCATGGGCTGCTCTCGACATTTACCTTCGATTAAACACACATCATATTGCACCAACCTCAAAATACAGATGCCATTGCTTTAAATTTGGATAAACGTCAGGGTAGTGTTTTTATAAAGCCTCAGCCTAGTCCGCACATTTGAGCTTTGATTCTAATTCACATCATTGATGAAACTGTGAGACTGGGATCGATAAGGTCGTTGATGATTAGTTAAGATGTTGCGCATACTTTTATGCGCTTTTTTGAGTATGGTTTTTTTAATGGTGTTAGATGATTTGTGATATGCAAGTTATTGTTTTTTAAGATTAATAATTTCTTAATTATGACTGAGTGGGAATAATCCCGCGTCTGGCATAGCCTGGCACCTGATGGCATAAGAAGTCGCTAAGCCCGCGTAATTGCGGGCTTTTTTGTATTTGTGTCTGTCATGATCTTGCCATCCATTGATACCCGATAAACCAGCGAAACTGCAGGTTGTATTGCACCTGCTCCATCAGTAACCGCTCAGAACGGACCGAGTACAGCACTTGCAGCAGCATTGCCAGCAGCAGCTTCTGCGGCGCAATGCTCGGACGACCTCCCTTGGTGGTGTCGGCGCTGGATCCGCTGCTTCAGACCAGTCAGCTATATCTTTAAACCATCTCAAAATAAACAAACCCATTTCCAGGCCAATCATTTATACTCAACGTTTTGACCCTGCCTCGATTTCACGTACACCAAGGTTAAGCCGCTGCCAGTAGTTCTTCAGCTGCAACCGGGGTTAAAAAACCGTTTGACGAGTGTATTCGTTGTCGATTGTAAAAGCTCTCCATGGGCGCATTGTCCCATGCATTGGCTTTTCTGCTCATGGACATCACAAGATCATATTGCTGAACCAGTTGTTGATGCCCGCGTCTGACGAGAAACTCTCCAAGTGGTGCAGTTGCTTGGAGTTGTAGATGAAGAAGCGAGCCTTCTTCTGATAACTTTCCAGGAAGTGTTCAGCGGTAATCGCCAGCAACTTGGTCACACCCTCACGGATGGTGATGCTGGGCACCACGATAATGAACTTGCTCCAGCCATACAGCTTGTTCAACTCGAAAATGGTCTTGATGTAGTAGTAGGTTTTGCCCGTGCCGGTTCAGACTCGCCGCCGTTTGTGCCACAGGCTGTGGCATAAATTGCAGCTGTGGATATTCTCGGTAAAACGCCAGCATCTGCTTGATATTGCGCTCGGAAAAGCCCTTTTCCTCCGGCAGGGTATGCGTTCGAGTCGCTGCTCATTGCCTGCACGCCGATAGGGTAGGCCGTGTTCCGCCTCATAATCTGGCTATGGCATTTTTCGTGGTATCACTGTTTTTTGTGATTTCAAGATATTGCACTAAAAGGAATTTTTGTACTTGTTTATAATAGAGTGGGAAAGTTGCAGGGGCAGCGCGCTTAGCCGGCTCGCTGCCCCTGCTTTAGAAATGAGATATTGAAACCATCAGCGAGTCATATATAAATGAATACCAACGAAAAAATTTATTCCGGCAAAACCAAAGACTTGTACGCCCTGCCGGGCGGCAATGTCCTCCTTGTCTTCAAAGATGACGTTACCGGCGAGAACGGCATCATTGACCCGGGTGCCAACACCGTTATTGGCCAGGTTGAAGGCAAGGGCCGTAAATCCCTCGCCATGACTGACTACTTCTTCAAGCGCCTTAACGTCGCCAACATCCCCACCCATCTCGTGCAGCTTGATCTTGAAAAGGGCACCATGGAAGTGCGTCGTGCCGAACCGTTGGGCAAGGATATCAGTGGTAAAGGCGGGCTTGAGTTCGTTTGCCGCACCCGTCCCTGGGGCAGCTTCGTGCGCCGTTACCAGCAGTACATCCGGGATGCCGAACGCAAATTGGATTACCTTGTTGAAATCACCGTCAAAGATGATGAACGCGGCGACCCCCTCATTAACGACGACACCATCGTTGCCCTAGGCCTTGCCAGCCCGGCCCAGCTTGAGCAGGCCAAGGACATCACCCGCCGCGTGTGTCGCATCGTAGAGGCAGACCTGAACGAAAAGGGCCTTACCCTGATCGATATGAAGATCGAAACCGGTCTGGTTGACGGCGAGGTGGTGGTTATTGACGAGATCTCGGCCGATGCCATGCGTGTCATGGACAAAGAGGGCAAGGTGCTGGATCACGGAACCGTTTATGAAAAGCTGATTGGCTAAGACGGAGTGATATGACTGGCTTGGGCGCTTATAAGGCGGTTCCGGGCCAGTTCAAAAAATGCCTGTACATAGTCAATGGCGGTATCGGTTTCGCGCGAGCCCAGAAAAATCTGCTTGGCAATACCATCAGGCCCCAGCCGGACCGGTACGATGGGCAGCTTTTCCGCGTACTCTTGCACCAGCCAGCGTGGCAAGGCCGCCACCCCCCGGTTGCTGGCCACCATCTGCAACATGATGTCCGTGGTTTCAATGGTTTTGTGGCGCAGGGGCGTGATGCCTGCAGGCAGCAGAAACTGGTTGAAAATATCCAGGCGCTCCACATCTACCGGATAGCTGATCAGTACTTCTTTGTTGAGGTGATGCGGTTTGACATAGTCAGCGCTTGCCAGTGAATGGCTTTTGGCAACCACCAGCACCTGTTCGTAATCGAATACGGGTTCAAATTTCAGGCTGGGTTTGAATACTGGATCGGGCGTCACAAGCAAATCAATCTCATAACCCAAAAGTGCACCGAGACCGCCAAACTGGAATTTCTGTTTCACGTCCACATCGACATCGGGCCAGGCACTCAGGTAAGGTGAAACAATCTTCAGCAGCCATTGATAGCAGGGGTGGCATTCCATGCCAATGCGCAAAGAACCCCGCTCGCCCTGGGCGAACTGGCGCAGCCGCTCTTCGGCCAGATCCAGTTGTGGCAGCACACGATTGGCCACGGCCAGCAGGTATTGCCCTGCCTGGGTAAGCTGCAAACTGCGGCCTTCACGTCGCCAGATTTCGGTGCCCAACTGCTGCTCCAGTTTTCTCATGCTATGGCTGAGTGCAGACTGGCTAAGGTGCAGCACGCCCGCTGCCGCTGTCAAGGAGCCTTGTTTTTCGACCTGCTGCACAATGGATAGATGGATACGTTCTAACATGGTTTATGAAGAATATTCATGGATTGGTGAAATAAGACCATTTTACTTCATTTGAACACTTTCCTACAATACCAGTCATCCTTATTCATTCGATTTTTGAGAACAAGCACATGACAACGATCCACAACCTTGGTTTTCCGCGCATTGGCGCCAAGCGCGAACTGAAGTTCGCTTTAGAGTCTTACTGGAAGGGTGAATCTTCGCGTGATGAGCTGAAAGCGTTGGGTGCCCGGTTGCGCCAACGCCATTGGGAGAATCAGGCGGGTCTGGACTTGGTGCCGGTTGGTGATTTTTCTTTTTATGATCAGGTGCTGGACACCAGTTTTATGCTGGGGAACTTGCCCGAGCGGGTGCAGGGTTTTCATGGCGACCCGCTTGACAACTATTTTCGCGTAGCCCGTGGCCGCTCTGCCAAGGGTACTGAAGACCACAGCACTTGCTGTGGCGGTGTGGCGGCGGGTGAAATGACGAAGTGGTTTGACACCAACTACCATTACATCGTTCCCGAATTTACGGCTGAAACCCGGTTCACGCTTGATGCATCACATTTGCTGGAACAATTGGCCGAGGCCAGAGCCCAGGGCGTGAAAGCCAAGCCGGTCATTATTGGCCCCGTAACCTATCTGGCGATTGGCAAGGCCAAAGACAACGCCAATAAGCTGGATCTGTTGGCGCATTTGCTGCCCGTGTATGCCGAATTGCTGGAGACCCTATCTAGGGAAGGCGTGGAATGGGTACAGATAGATGAACCTGTCCTGGTGACCGAGCTGGATGCAGATTGGCAGCAGGCTTTCAATACGGCTTATCAGCACCTCAAGAACACCGGGGTCAAGCTGCTGGTGGCAACTTACTTTGGCCAATTGCAGGAAAGCGCCAGTCTGGCCGCCAATCTGCCTGTGGCAGGCCTGCATGTAGACGCCATCAATGACCGTGAGGGCGTGCCATCCCTGATCAATTTGCTGCCAAATGATAAAGTCCTGTCGCTGGGAGTAATCAACGGCCGCAATATCTGGAAAACAGATTTGACCGCCGTGTTGGACTGGGTGGAACCGATTGCCCGCAGCCTGGGTGACAGGCTGTGGATTGCGCCTTCATGTTCCTTGCTGCATGTGCCGGTAGATCTGGAAACAGAGCAAAAACTGGATGGTGAAGTCAAGTCGTGGCTTGCTTTTGCCTTGCAAAAACTGGATGAACTGCGTGTTCTTGGCAAAGCGCTGCGTGACGGTCGCGATGCGGTAAAGGCTGAGCTGGAAAGCAACCTGGCGGCACTCACTGCCCGTCGCAATTCACCGCGTCTCAATAATTCCGCCGTGAAAGCCGCGGTTGCCCGTGTTACTGCCGAAATGGGCAAGCGCAAGAGCGTGTATGCAACGCGTGCAGCCAAGCAAAGCGCTTTGCTGAAACTGCCGGTTTATCCCACCACAACCATTGGTTCATTCCCCCAGACTGCGGAAATTCGTCATGCCCGCAGCGAGTTCAGGGCCGGTCGCCTGAACGAAGCCGGCTATCAGGTCGCCATGCGTGCCGAAATCGAGCGTAGCGTGCGTGAGCAGGAAAAGCTGGGGCTGGATGTGCTGGTGCACGGCGAAGCCGAACGCAACGACATGGTCGAGTACTTTGGCCAACAACTGGACGGTTACGCATTCAGCCAGTTCGGTTGGGTTCAGTCTTATGGTTCACGATGCGTGAAACCCCCCATCCTGTTTGGTGATATTAGCCGTCCCGGGGCAATGACCGTGGAGTGGATCACCTACGCCCAGTCACTAACACAAAAACCCATGAAAGGCATGTTAACCGGGCCTGTCACTATCCTGAACTGGTCTTTCGTGCGTGATGACCAGCCCCGTTCTGCTTCTTGCCTGCAACTGGCGCTGGCCATTCGGGAAGAAGTGCTGGATCTGGAAAAAGCCGGCGTGCATGTGATCCAGATTGACGAAGCTGCATTGCGTGAGGGGCTGCCTCTGCGCAAGGCGCAATGGCAGAGTTATCTGGACTGGGCGATAGAGAGTTTCCGCATCACGGCCAACGGCGTGAGTGACGAGACGCAAATTCACACCCACATGTGCTATTCGGAATTCAACGATATTATTTCGTCAATCGCCGACATGGATGCTGACGTGATTACTATTGAAACCAGCCGTTCGGACATGGAGTTGCTGGATGCATTCGAGAACTTCCAGTATCCCAATGAAATCGGCCCAGGTGTGTATGACATTCATTCGCCCAACATTCCAACCGAGCGGCACATTGTTGACTTGATGAAAAAAGCCGCCGAACGTGTGCCGGCAGAGCGTCTTTGGGTGAATCCCGATTGCGGTCTGAAAACACGTCAGTGGGCTGAAGTGATTCCGGCCCTGAACAACATGGTTGCTGCAGCCAAAACCTTGCGTGCAGAGGCCTGACCAGGTCAGGATCTGTTTTGGAAGCAGGTCCCGGCAAATGCCGGGGCCTTTCTCATTAAGTATGAAAAATTCAGCTATTATCTAAAGTATCAGGAAATAAAATTACAATGAGTAAAAAATTTGCGTTTAACATCAAGCGTATTTGTTTTGATGAAAACTATCATCCTTCCGACGATACGCGTATCACCACCAACTTTGCCAATTTGGCCCGGGGTGAAAGTCGTCAAGAGAATTTGCGCAACACGTTAAGGATGATTGACAACCGTTTCAACAACTTGGCGAATTGGGATAATCCTAAAGGAGACCGTTATTCCGTCGAACTTGAAATTATTTCTGTAGATGTTGATATTGAAGGAAATGGAGCGGCATTTCCTTTAATTGAAATATTGAAAACGAATATTGTTGATAAAAAAACCAATAAACGTATTGAAGGTATGGTAGGGAACAATTTTTCTTCTTATGTGCGGGATTATGATTTTAGTGTATTGCTGCTGGAACACAATAAGAATAAAAATGAATTTACGGTGCCGGATGAGTTCGGTGATTTGCACGGAAAGCTGTTTAAATATTTCCTGAATTCAAGTGTTTACAAAGAGAGTTTCAAGAAGCAACCGGTGATTTGCCTGAGCGCAGCAAGCAGCAAAACCTATCATCAGACGGGGAACCAGCATCCTGTATTGGGGATTGAATACCAACAAAATGAATACTCATTGACCGATGAATATTTCAAAAAAATGGGATTACAGGTTCGTTATTTCATGCCGGAAAACAGCGTTGCGCCTTTGGCATTCTATTTTAGCGGTGATTTGCTGGCTGATTACACGGATCTTGAGTTGATCAGCACCATCAGCACGATGGAGTCTTTTCAAAAAATTTACCGGCCCGAAATATATAATGCCAATTCCGCAGCAGGTAAAGTTTACCAGCCAAGCTTGAAGTACCAGGATTACTCGCTTACTCAAATCGTATATGACCGGGAAGAGCGTAGCCAGCTGGCAATAAAGCAGGGCAAGTTTACCGAAGAACATTTCATTAAGCCATACCAAAACACGCTTGAACAATGGGCGAAAAATTTCGCCGCCTGAGAAATAAAAACAGAGAAGATAACGAACAATGAAACAACTATTATTACCCACCTCAACTGCGGGCAGTTTGCCAAAACCTTCCTGGCTGGCAGAGCCCGAGAAACTTTGGTCTCCCTGGAAATTGCAAGATGAGGGGTTGGTTGAAGGCAAACAGGACGCTTTGCGTTTGGCATTGCAGGAACAGCAGCAGGCAGGCATTGATATTATTAGTGATGGAGAGCAAACCCGTCAGCATTTTGTGACCACGTTTATTGAGCACCTTAGCGGGGTTGATTTTGAGAAACGTGAGACCGTGAGAATTCGTGATCGCTATGATGCGAGTGTGCCAACGGTGGTGAGTGCTGTGGCCCGTACAAAGCCTGTTTTTGTTGAAGATGCCAAATTTTTACGTCAGCACACCAGGCAGCCGATTAAGTGGGCGTTGCCGGGCCCCATGACCATGATTGACACGCTGTATGACAATCACTATAAAAGCCGCGAAAAACTGGCCTGGGAGTTTGCCAGGATTCTTAACCAGGAAGCGAAAGAGTTGGAAGCGGCGGGTGTAGACATCATCCAGTTTGACGAACCCGCATTCAATGTTTTCTTTGATGATGTGAATGATTGGGGTATTGCCACGCTGGAAAGGGCCATTGAAGGGCTTAAATGTGAAACTGCCGTGCATATTTGTTATGGTTACGGGATTAAAGCCAATACGGACTGGAAAAAGACGCTGGGTTCAGAGTGGCGCCAATACGAAGAGTCTTTTCCAAAGCTGCAAAAATCCAAGATAGATATCATCTCGCTGGAATGTCATAACTCTCATGTGCCCATTGATCTTATCGAGCTTATCAGGGGCAAGAAAGTGATGGTAGGGGCCATTGACGTGGCAAGCAATACTATCGAAACGCCAGACGAGGTTGCCAATACCCTGAGAAAAGCGCTTCAGTTTGTTGATGCCGATAAACTGTATCCTTGCACCAATTGCGGAATGGCACCTTTATCCCGCCAGGTGGCAAGAGGCAAGTTGCATGCCTTAAGTGCCGGCGCGGAAATCGTCCGCAAAGAACTTTCCATTTAGCCGGCAACGTGCGCTCCCACGCAGAGCATGGGAGCGAGGCGTCCGGTTTTTATCCATTTGCTGCGTGCACTCTGCACTCGTTCCCATTTCTCGTTCCCATGCTCCGCGTGGGAATGCAAGACCTTTTCTCGTTCCCATGCTCCGCGTGGGAATGCAAGGCCTGCTTTCACTTCCTGTATGTGAATACAGATCTCCAGCCCGGTATTTTCATGATTTTCCAGTATTTTTACTCTATCAGTTTTTGAAAAGTATAGAATTTATGCTTCTATTACATAGCATGGGAGTAACTCCGGGTGTCACTGGAAGACAGGCATGAAAGATTCATGCAAATGGCTTTACAACAGGCGCAGCTGGCATACGATTGCGCAGAAGTGCCGGTGGGGGCGGTGGTGGTTAATAGTGCGGGCGAGGTTATTGGCAAAGGTTATAACCGCACCATTATTGATTCTGACCCCACTGCGCATGCGGAAATTGTTGCTTTGCGTCAGGCTGCGGCTCATGAGCGGAATTATCGTTTGCCTGACCTGACTGTTTATGTAACACTTGAGCCTTGCGTCATGTGCATTGGGGCATTAACGCATGCAAGGATCGCCCATGTGGTTTATGGTGCTTCCGATCCAAAAACAGGAGCCTGTGGCAGTGTGTTGTGCATTCAGGCCAATAAAAAAAT
>LFRM01334239.1_pt1 | contig 10588 bp, 11 predicted proteins | sample 618341 | NCBI WGS metagenome assembly LFRM01 (sample SAMN03654438, study PRJNA283298) | anaerobic digester metagenome | isolation source: pool of bioreactors CSTR01a, CSTR02a, and CSTR03a thermophilic anaerobic... | place: Denmark: Kgs. Lyngby | collected 2014-05-21 | reverse complement strand
GCCCAGTTTTTTTGATATTTTTCACCAATTTCTTCGAGAGTTTTGATGTCCGAATCCTCAATACCATGAAAAGGGCCCCAAACTTCCGGTACAATTCCATGTTCTAAACAGAAATTAATAATCTCATTGTTTGGATTCTTAGGGTTCGACTCAATCTGATTGACTGCTGGGACTATTGTTGCGTTTTCAATTAAATACAGTAGCTGTTCTTCATTGAAATTTGAGACTCCAATTGATTTTAAAACACCATTTTGATGATACTCTTCAAAGACTTTCCAAACAATTAAGAGTTGTTCTAAATTATCCCAAGGATGATGGATGAGATACAAATCAATATAATTTGTATCTAACGCGTTTAAGCTTTGTTCAATGCCTTGTATAACATGTTCTCTACTGTCGATATATCCTTCTTTACCAGGAAGTTTTGAAGTAATAAAAATGTCCTTGCGCTCAATCTTGCTTCGTTTGATTCCCAACGCTACAACCGTTTCATTGCGATAACTAATCGCTGTGTCAAATCGACGATAACCAACATCTATCGCTGATTCAATGGAACTTGTATCGTTGTTAATATTTCCCATGTATTCTTGGTTTTCTTTACCAAAAGTATTTGTTCCACAACCAATTGCTAGCAATTGGTTACCATCATTTAATTTATAAGTAACCATGGTTTCTCCTTCTTATTTATATTTATGCAAGGTTCAGATATGGGTTGTCTGATGACGTATACAAGGATTTAGCAAATACTAGACGAAATAAGAAAATAGGTCATTACTATTTTATCACTTCGTCTTCTTTGGTATATTCATTGAACAATACCGCCACCCCATCTTGATTCACATAAACAAGGTCTTCAATACGAACCCCAAACTGGTTCTTCACATAGATGCCTGGTTCGATTGAAAAACACATACCTGGCTCTATGAGAGCATCATTACTCGCTGATACATCATAAGGTTCATGAACTTCCTTGCCAATGCCATGACCTAAACGATGATTAAAGTGAACACCATAACCCGCTTTTTCAATAATCATTCGAGCTACTTTATCGATATCGCTAAACTTACACCCTGGCTTTATTGCTTTTATCGCTTCTTGATTTGCTAGAAGAACTATATCATAAATTTCTTTAATTGGGTTTTTATTCAAGAAAAAAGTCCGGGTCATATCACTACAATATCCATTTAGTTTACATCCCATATCAATGATAATACTTTCGTCTTTTTTCAATTTTCTGTCACTTGGGACAGCGTGAGGATCTGCACAATTTTCTCCAAAAGCTACAATGGTTTGAAAACTTAAAGCATCAGCTCCATTGTCAAAAAAGAGTTTCTGAATCTTAACCGCTACCTCTTTTTCACTCACCCCTTCTTTTAGCAACGAAGGAACAAGTGACATAACATAATCGTTAAGTTTTGATGCTGCTACCATTTTTTGAATTTCATTCTCGTTTTTGATTGCTCTTAAACGATCGACACAATCACTACCAATTACGAGATCAAATGATTTGGATAAAGGTAAACTAAATTGAGTAGACATGAATTTGTCGACGCCAACCTTGCCAACAGTATGCTTAGAAATCAATTCATGGACATCTTCAAAATCATAATAGTAGACTACTTGAACTTCACTAATTCCATCGTATTCAAAAAGGTGGTTTAGAACAAGAATCACTTCCTGTTGCGTTATGCACAAACCAATAAATCGTTCACCTGCTTCACAGTGATACTTGGTTAAAAAATCAATACTGTGAGTATCTGTTATCCATAAAGTATCAATTTTACTACTATTCATCTTTTCTCTTACCTGATTAATCATTAATTTCTCCTTTTAAAAAACACCGTTATCCGGTGTTAGTAGATTTCTTCGTTAGCTTCTTCGTATTGTTCGAAGATTTCATCATTGATTTCTTCGACATCTAACGTTTCATCATCGTCAACATCAAAACTTTCAAGATTAATTCGTGTTGATGTGTATGTGTGTCTTTCTCTTAAATCCCACTTGTTTTTATCCAATTGAATGAACCGAGAATCTAAAGATAAAGCATTATAAAATTTCACCATCTTACTTTTTCTTTGAATCTCATCAAGTTTCAAGTCTTCACTAACGTTATCCCAAAGATTCTTAAACTCGATTGGTTTCTTTTTCTTTTTTAATACTGATACCGCAACATCTTGTACCGATTTATTTGCCATTTTAACCCTCGATTCTAATACTCTACCTCAAATCGAAAACGTTCTACGCTTTCATTGGAAGCAAACAGCTCATATTCAAAGTTCACATGATTTTCAAAAAGCTCATAAGATAATGTTTCTACATCAAACATCGTTTCTCCTATTTCAGAAACTACGACCAATCGCGTCTTCTTCTGAAGATGAAAGAGGCCTTCCGTAACGATATCTTGCGCTTTTCTTAATAAATACAGTTCATCTCTTTTTAACTCCAGTTCAAAAAACAAACCTACTGTATCAATTTTAATTTTTGTAGAGGTAGGAAATCTATCCACAACACCTCTTTCTTTAAACACCAGTTGTTTTTTGTTGTTCTGTATTTTATAGAGTTTAATGATCTGATTTATATCAATCACGTCTCACTTTCCCTTGAATTATAATCGTTCTACTGTTTATGTCAAGAGAAATGTATTTTTCTGACAACAATGTCACTTTACAAAACAAAAAAGAGTCCAGAGAACTCTTAATTTTGATTCATGAATGCTTCAATTTCTTCTGTTGTTTTCATAATCTGAAACGCTAAATCTTCACAACCATCTTTTGTTATTAATAAATCTGTTTCGATTCTTATCCCCAAGTTCTTTTCTGCAATATACAAACCTGGTTCATTGGTAATCACATTTCCCTCAACTAATCGATAAGTCATTGTTTGACCAACATCATGGGTATCTAATCCTAAAAAGTGTGACACTGAATGATAATAATATTTCGAGAGTTCATTTGGATGTGAGATGAAACCAAGATCCATTAGTCCTTTAGTTAAACTCTGTTTACAAACATCGTTTAACTCTAATAACGTAACTCCTGGTTTCGCTGCTTTTGTCACCTCATCTTGAGCTGTTAAGACAATGTCATAGATCTGTTTCTGAAAATCAGTAAACTTTCCATTGACAGGGAACGTTCTAGAAATATCTGCACCGTAATGATTTTTCTTAGCCCCTAAGTCAAACAAAACAAGATCACCATCTTTCATTTGGCTGCTATTTTCAACATAATGAAGGATTGGACCATTCTCACCAGAAGCCATGATAGTATCAAACATCTCTGTGGCATTGTTCATGTGTAGTTCAAACAAGAAATGAGCCATCACTTGATATTCATATATTCCTGGTTTCATGTGTTTCACTGCTCGACGAATCGCTTGATTGGTGATTTCTGCAGCTTCTTTAATCGCTTCAATTTCTTTTTCATCTTTAATAGAACGCAACTGCGACACCATCGCATGACTACTTCTGATTGGTAACATTGGATAATGCTCATGAACCTTTCTCGCAAACAATTCTGCTTCCAAAGCTCTTGTAGAAAAGTGTTGACGATCCATATCTAACATTATCTTGTCGATTCCTCTTCTTGATAAAGACATTTCAAAGTATGATTCAAACCCAGAAATGAACATCACATTTTGGATTTGACTCACTTCTTTTGATTGTTCAACACTAATAAAACGACCAATCCATTTTTCTTTATCATAATCAATGTCTCGAATAAATAGTGTTTCACTACTTTGGAATCCTTGTTTCATTAAAACAAGAATTCCACTTGGTTCATTGATCCCCGTTAAATAGTAATAATTACGGTTGCTATTAAATTCAAATTCACTGTCTGCTGAGTTCCTAACTGGTTCTCCCGCAAAAAAGATTGCCATCTCGTTTGTGTGCATTTGTTCTAATACTTTATTTCGTCTGTCTTTAAAGTAATTCATCTAATCCTCCACATAAAATATCTTCTTATCTTCTTTTAACTTCGCATCCGCCATCGCATTAACAATGGAGCTAACATGACTAATTTCTTTAACACTACCATCTCTTAACAGTACCCAAATAAGTCCATCCTTATTTTCAAGTTTATATGGAACATAAGGTCTTTGTTTAGGTTCATCGTAACCCAAGTAGTACTGTGGGTCATACCCGTTATTCATTAACTGTTGATAAAGCTTTGAATATGTCTTTTCATCAAAATCGATTTCTTGAAATAAATCTCGATCAATAATTCGACGAGCTAAATCACTTAACACCGGATACTTCTCTTGTTTCATCAATTCTTTAAAGCCATGGAAACAAGTTTGTTCATCTAGATAGAGATGATCCTCGATACTAACTTCTTGGTTATTTATAAACCCTACAAAATAAGGAGTTTTTTCTTGAATAAATGCTTTATCCTGCTCATAAACAGCCTTTATCTTCTTAAACATGTTTGTAAGAAGAATTTCAAACGAGCGAGAAACTGGATGATAATACACTTGCCAGTACATTTGGTAACGAGCCATAATATAATCTTCTAAAGCATGAATACCCGATTCTTTAATAACTAGCGAATTATTTTTGATTCGAAGTGTTCTTAAAATTCTCTCTAAATCAAACTCTCCATACGATACTCCAGTAAAATACGAATCCCTTAACAGATAGTCCATCCGATCAGCATCCATTTGCGCAGACATTATTTGAGTCAACAACTTATTTTCATGTTGATGGTCAATAATATCCGCAACCATTTGAGGATAATCGTGGTCGTAATGACTTAATATTTGATTAATTTCTGTGTTCCCTAAGATAATGCGGACACTCATGAGTTCATGATTAACATTGGTTACACTTTCAAAAGCATGACTAAAGGGACCGTGTCCTACATCGTGTAGAAGCGCAGCACATTTAACCGCGATTTGCTCCTTTTCACTCAACGTTTCTTTAAGCCCCTCTACTTCCTCAATCATCCTTCTGGCTATTTCATAAACACCTAGAGAATGTGAAAAACGAGAATGCTCTGCACCATGATAGACTTGGTATGTTCCTCCTAATTGACGGATTCTACGAAGTCTTTGAAACTCTTTCGCATCAATCAGATTCCAAATAATTTCATCATTCACATGGATGTATTCATGAACAGGGTCTCGAAGTACTTTGACTTCATTATTTAAGTGTTTAAGCTTTTTCATCTAAGTAAGCTTGACATCTAGCTTTTACTTTATCTTCTCCCAATAAAACAAGAGTCGAGTTGAGATCGGGTCCATGCACTTGATGAGAAGTCACAGCTCTAACACCCATAAACAATGGTTTGCCTTTGATTCCTGTTTCTTTCTTTACAACATTCATGAGTTCTTTAAGGTTTTCAGGTGTATAGTCCTTTGGAAAATTCTTCAAGAAACTTTCAATGACCGTAGGCGTTGTTTCCCACTCAAAAACATCCATCACTTCCTGCGGTAGTTCTGGCTCAGTCGTAAAGAGTGTAGATAACTCAACAATTTGCTCTCCATACCCTATTTGTTCTCTAAATAATAAAACAATCGCGTTTAACCATTCGTCGGGTTGATGCTTGGTATCCTCGTTGTTAAGAAGATATGGTTTACAGAAAGCAATCATTTCTTCATCACTTAATTTCTTCAAATATTCTTTATTGATCCAGGTTAATTTGTCTTTATCAAACATCGATGGTGATTTACTCAACCGTTTTTCATCAAATTGTTCTACTAACTCATCGTGAGTAAAGATTTCTTGTTCACTGGCAGGTGACCATCCTAATAATGATAAGAAATTAAACATCGCTTCGGGTAAGTAGCCTGCTTTTTCGTATTGTTCAATAAACTGCATAATGGATTCATCGCGCTTACTTAATTTCTTATGGTCTTCATTCACAATCAAAGTCATGTGACCGAATGTGGGAGCTTCCCATCCCAACATTTCATAAATCATTAGTTGTTTAGGGGTGTTGGACAAATGTTCTTCTCCTCGAAAAACATGGGTAATGTCCATTGAATAGTCATCAACTACAACCGCAAAATTATAGGTTGGGATTCCGTTTTGTTTAACAATAACCCAGTCACCCATGTCTTTGGATTCAAAGGAAACATGGCCTCTAATTAAGTCATCAAATTCATATGTTTTATTTTCTGGCACATGAAGACGAATCGTATACTCTAAACCGTTCTCTTCATTGTGTTTCTTTTCTTCTTCACTTAAGTGATAGCATTTTAGATTGTATCGTGTCGAAGCATGTCCTGCTTCTTTTTGTTTTTCATAATCTTCTTCAAGTTCTTCAGTTGTACAGTAGCATTTGTACGCATGACCCATTTCAACAAGCTTTTCTGCTATTTCTGTGTACATTTCGAGTCGTTCCATTTGACGATACGGAGCATATTTAGGATTAGGACGACTTGGTGATTCATCGGCATCAATTCCCATCCAACTTAAACCAGTAATCTGATTTTCTTCTCCATGTTCAACATTTCTTGCTATATCTGTATCTTCAATACGGATTATAAAATCTCCATCGTAGTGTTTCGCAAACAAATAATTAAACAATGCAGTTCTAGCTCCACCAATATGTAAATGTCCTGTAGGACTTGGTGCATAACGTACTCTTACTTTTTTCATTTTTCTTCCTCTTTTTCTAATAAACAAACTGCCTGAGCCATGACTCCTTCTTGACGTCCAACAAACCCCATTTTTTCTCCTCGAGTTGCCTTGATGTTTAACTGTTCCCAATGGACTTCAAGAATTGGACACAAAACACGTTTCATCAAATCAATATAATCAGCTAATTTCGGTTTCTCAATAATGACCAGAGCGTCAATATTCACGACTGAGTATCCTTTAGCTTTCATTAAATCCACCACCTGTTCTAGTAATAGGATGGATTGAATTCCCTTATATTTCGGATCAGTGTCTGGAAAATGCTTTCCAATATCCCCTAAGGCGAGTGCTCCAAGTATCGCCTCACAAATGACATGAGTTAAAACATCCGCATCGGAATGACCCACAAGTCCTAACTCACTTTCGATTTTGACGCCACCTAAAATGAGGTCTCTTCCTTTAGCTAATTGATGAATATCTGTTGATTGTCCTATTCGAATCATAATTACCTCGCATTCACTATTAGTATATCACTATTTTCCTTCAGTTTAATAAGAATATGTTACACTATATCCATGGAAAAAGTAATTATTGTTGGCGTTAGTCAAGAGAAAAACAAACAAGATTTTATTGATTCAATGGACGAGTTAGAAGAGTTGGTTAAAGCATCTGAAGGACAGGTTGTCTATCGTGTTACTCAGCATCGCACAAAGATAGAGCCAAAAACATTTATAGGAATCGGAAAGGCCTATGAAATCTCAGATCTTGCCAATGAATACGAAGCTACAACTATTATATTTAATGATGAGTTGTCTGGCTCACAGATGCGAAATCTAGAAGAGATTATTAACAAAAAGATTCTTGATCGCAGTACCCTCATTCTTGATATCTTTGCGACTAGGGCTTCTACCAAAGAGAGTAAGCTACAAGTCAAATTGGCTCAATTGCAATACCGTTTACCACGATTAGCTGGATACAGTAACCATTTGTCTCGATTAGGGGGTGGGATAGGGACCAGAGGCCCTGGTGAACAAAAGTTGGAAATCGATCGACGAATTATACAGCGCGATATCTCTAACATAAAGAAACAGTTAAAAGAAGCGAGTAAAAATCGCGAGATCAATCGACAACAACGCTTAAAAAGCGAGTTACCAATTATCTCTTTGGTTGGATATACCAATGCAGGGAAGTCGACGTTAATGAATCAAATTCTTAAAAATAACAAAGTGAATGATGACAAACATGTCTTCGAAAAGGATATGTTGTTTGCGACGTTGAACACATCGTTACGGGTGGCTCAATTTCAAAACAAACAGCCATTCTTATTGACTGATACGGTTGGATTTGTATCAAAGTTACCTACTTTTTTAATTGAATCGTTTAAATCAACACTCGAAGAGATTACTTATAGTGATTTAATTCTAATTGTTGTGGATGCTTCTAACAAGAGCCTTGAGTTACAACTCAATACCACCCATCAGATTATTAAGGAACTTAAGTCACAAGACATTCCAACATTAACCGTTTTTAATAAGATGGATCAAGTGAATGATGAACAGCGCTTATCGTTGATGCCATATTTTAAAGACACGTTCTTTATGTCTGCGCTTAATCCACAAGATGTCACAAACTTGTTAAAAACAATGCAAGGAATGCTCACTCAAGTAAAATGATTATGATATAATCAAAGAATAGAAAAGAGGGAATTATGAGATATATTTTACTATCTGTCATTGTTGTCGTTGTTTTGTTTGTTTTACTAGGATTTACACGACATGTTGATGACCGTGGTCGAACCACCGTTACTTTTAAGCTCAACAAGAAACAATTGTTATCTTTTATTGGTTTAGCACTCATGCTCTTTGAAATGTATACAATTGTTCCTGCTAACCATGTTGGAATTAAATTTAGTGTTTTTGGTGGAGTGAATGAAAATACTTTGGGCGAAGGGTTTCAATTAAAGTCGCCGTTTGATGAAATTTATATTATTTCATCCGAAGTTCAAACGGTTACGATACAAGATGTGGCTGGTCAAACAATTGATGCTCAATGGGTCAAGATGGACTTGGATGTCAAGTATCGGGTGAACCCAAAGAATTCTTTTATTGTCTTTAAGAACTTTAGAACGTTGGATGCTGTTAATAATCAATTAATTGTTCCAACAACACAACGAGCAATTGAACAAATCACAACACAATACAATGTCATCGATGTCTTGGGTGAGAAACGAAATGAAGTTTACATCCAAATTGAAGAAGAATTAGAAAGAAAACTCTCTGAATCGGGAATTGATTTCTTTTCTTTAACATTAACGGATACAGATGCAGGAGAATCCATTGAACAAGCAATTGAGGCTGAAGCAATCGCAAAGAAACAAGTTGAAACTGCTCAGCAAGCTTTAGAAAAAGCAAAAGTTGAAGCAGAAACGAAGAAGATTGATGCTCAAGCGGCGGCAGATGTTCGTTTAATTGCTGCTAAAGCGGAAGCAGATGCTAATAATCTTATTTCTAACTCAGTAACCGAACAAGTTTTAAGAAAAATGGAAATGGAAGCACGTTTAAAACATGGATGGGTTGAAGTCACTTCTTCGGGTGGAACCATTGTTCAACCTTAAATTATGAAGAAAATTTATTTATGGTTAAGCCTTCTGTTTTTAGTCTTAGGGCTATTCTCTATTTGGTTATTGATTAGTAATTACAAGACTCCTGCTGATATTTTTGCGTGGGGGTGGTTAAGTCTCTCTGCTTTTTATCTAATGGTTTTGACCTATAAGCGTAGTCAGTGACTTTTAGGCTTAAAAATGATACAATGGAAGAAGATAAAGGAGGAATTATATGAAAAAATTACACACAAAAATGAATGAGTATCTAGCAAATCAAATGGTCGGGTTTATCAAACTTCACAACCTACACTGGTATGTTCAAGGAAAGGGGTTCTTCGTCCTTCACGAAAAATTTGAGGAACTTTATGACGAAAGTGCACAAATTATTGATGATGTTGCAGAACGTCTATTGGCTGTTGGTGAAAAACCAGTTGCTAGCTTAAAGAAGGCGTTAGAGCTTGCGACATTAGCTGAGCTTGATGACAAATTTATATCTTCAGAAGATGCGATTGTTGCTCTTTATAAAGATGTTGAGTTCTGGATTGATGCCTCAAAAGAAATGGTAACACTTGCTGAAGAAGCAAAAGATGTCAGTACCGCTGATTTATTTACTGGATACATTACATCCTATGAGAAACTTCTCTGGATGCTCAAAGCTTACCAAGCATAATTATAATTAAAAAATCCTCATTCGTGAGGATTTTTCTTTATAGATAATACTCTTTGATTTCGTTTATTAACAGGAATACAATGAAGATAGAAGAACTACTATGTTTCTATCATTAGAAAGGAATCTATCATGAAAACAGAAACAAAAGAGTATAGTTTTATCAATCTGCTATTTATTACCCTCGGTTCATTTGTCGTCATGGCACTCACACTAGCATTCTTCTATGGAATAGTTTTAATTGTTGATCCACTACTTAGTTTGGATCAAGTCCCAATGGATACGATTCGTCAAATAATCGCCATTGTGTTACTGCTTCTATATGGGCTTGTTTTTTTCAGTAAAATAAGAGATGACTTAAAAGCAATTTTTCTTGCAGGTCCTTTAGCCTTTGGGGCCTTTACTGGATATTTGATGTATTACGAAACACCGTTAGTTGCCTTGGGTATTTCAGCATTTATCATTTTATTAGTAGCGTTTCTATTTTTTCAATACAAGAAACCTTGGTATTATTACTATGTTATTTTGCTCTCTATTGTAGGCATGTTGATTCTTAGATGAAGCTGATTAACATTGAACAAGCTTTCTTGGGAAAGTTAAGAAACATCAATCTTTTAAACTAAAGAAAAGAGAACTCTTTGATTTCTGATATTAAAAACTGCTGACATTTCGTGTGTCAACAGTCTAGAAGACTCATGTTTATTTTGCGCGAGTCTTCTTTTGGTTAGTTTTCTCTATAAAT
>LFRM01142494.1_pt1 | contig 10588 bp, 5 predicted proteins | sample 618341 | NCBI WGS metagenome assembly LFRM01 (sample SAMN03654438, study PRJNA283298) | anaerobic digester metagenome | isolation source: pool of bioreactors CSTR01a, CSTR02a, and CSTR03a thermophilic anaerobic... | place: Denmark: Kgs. Lyngby | collected 2014-05-21 | reverse complement strand
CACACCCAAGGCGGTGAGCTGATGACCTTTGACCGGGTGATCGCCAACCCACCGTTTAGCTTAAAGAAGTGGGGCAAAGACGAAGCCGATGCTGACCCTTACGGTCGCTTCCCCTACGGCACGCCACCGAAAGATTCTGGCGACTTAGCTTTTGTGCAGCACATGATCGCCAGCCTTAACGCTGAAGGCATGGCCGGTGTGGTGATGCCGCATGGCGTGCTGTTCCGTGGTTCCAGCGAAAAAGCCATCCGCCAAGGCATCCTTAACGATGACCTGCTGGAAGCCGTGATTGGTCTACCGGCGGGACTGTTCTATGGCACAGGTATTCCGGCCTGTCTGTTAATCATTAACAAAAATAAACCCGCTGAGCGTAAAGGCAAAGTGCTGTTTATTAACGGCGAACTGGACTACCAAGAAGGCAAAAACCAAAATAGCCTGCGCCCGCAAGATATTGAGAAAATCGTACAGACCTTTGAGGGCTTTGCCGAAATTCGTCGCTACTCCAAAGTCTTCACCTTGGCCGAGATTGCTGAGAACGACTACAACCTGAACATCCGTCGCTACGCCGACACCAGTCCACCACCAGAAATGTTTGATGTGCGCGCGATTTTGCACGGCGGCATTCCGGTGCGTGAAGTCGAAAGCGACTACATCCGCGAAGAAATCCTCGGCGATTTTGACGTAAACACCGTATTTATTCCCCGCCATGGCGAGAAGCGCAGCGACACATCTCATCGCGAGGAGCACGGCGACACGCGTCATTGCGAGGAGCGCAGCGACGTGGCAATCCACTACTACGACTTCAAACCCGACATCGACAGCAAAGAAAAAATCCGCGACATTGTTACCCGCCATCACCAAGCGCAAAACACCTCAGCCCGTCCTTGCGAGGAGCACTGCGACACACCTCGTCATTGCGAGGAGCGCAGCGACGTGGCAATCCACGACTACGACCTCAGCGCCGTTATCGAACAGCTAGAACGCTGGTGGGATAAATACCGCGTCTCGTTGAAAGAGCTGGATGCAGAAGTGGCTGAGGCTGAGCGGGTGATGAAAGGGTATCTGCAGGAGCTTGGATATGAGTAGTCCAGTGCCTACAGAGTGGATAACCGATGAGCTTGTTAGGTTTTGCGACATTGTAGGTGGTGGAACCCCAGACAGAGCTGTTAATGATTACTGGGGCGGACAGATACCGTGGGTGTCACCAACCGAAGTTACTTCCTTGGCTTCAAAGTATATTTCTAAAACTAAAGAAGGCCTTACTCAGCTTGGCTTAGATAAAAGTTCTGCAAAGTTACATCCACCTGGCACGCTGCTAATGACGAGTCGAGCTAGTATTGGATATGTAGCGATTAACACTGTTCCTATGGCTACTAATCAAGGCTTCCAGTCTTTACGATGCAAAGACGGCACTCTGGCTGATTACATGTATCAGTACATTACGTGGGTTCGTCCTGAGCTTGAGAGATTGTCAGCAGGCAGCACGTTTTCTGAGATATCTTCAGTAAATGTAAAGCGATTACGCGTCACGCTTCCTCCCCGCCCCGAACAACAAAAAATCGCCACCATCCTGTCATCCGTCGATGATGTGATCGAAAAAACACGCGCCCAGATCGACAAGCTGAAAGACCTAAAAACCGCCATGATGCAGGAGTTGCTGACCAAAGGGATTGGGCATACTGAGTTTAAAGACTCGCCAATGGGTCGGATACCTGCCGCATGGGAAATAGCACGTTTAGGCGATATTGTTTTGCCAAAAGGCATACAAACTGGGCCGTTTGGTAGTCAGTTGCATTCTCATGAATATATTGAGTGGGGTGTGCCCGTTATTATGCCAAGGGATATGAAAGGCAATAAAATTGACCCCGCATCAGTGGCTCATATACCTTTGGAAAAAGCAGCAGAGCTAGATAAACACAGAGTTGAAATTGGTGATCTTGTTTATGCTAGGCGTGGTGATATTGGACGGTTCGCATTAGTCGATAAATCTAATGAAGGCTGGGTTTGCGGCACTGGGTGCTTAAAGGTTCGTCTGAAGCCTTCTGTTAGCCCTTCGTTTATAGTTTCTTATCTGACATTAACGCCTGTTATTGAATGGTTAAATACAAATGCTGTTGGCCAGACAATGCTAAATTTAAATACGTCGATTCTATCTGAACTGCCAATTATATTGCCTCCAGAGCATGAGCAGACGGTTATTGGAGAGGCTATTGTATCGTTGGATAATAAGGTTGCTTTGAGTTCAGATAAATTAGGCGGTCTTCTGCGAGTTAAAAAAGCCCTTATGCAAGACCTGCTCACCGGCAAGGTGCGCGTCAATCTCAATGACTCAGTAGCTATATAAAATGTCAGATTTCAAAAATCAGGAACCCCTTGCTGAACAGCTAACTATTTTGAAAAGCCATGGACAGGAACAGGGATTACTAAAAGCTGCCAAGATAAAGCAGTTGTCTTAAGACTAACAGTGCCGGGAAGCTTTGTGCAGCGTTTGATCAGCAGTTTCTGCGTGGTTTTTTTGAACCTTGTCACAAATGGAGCTTACAGTTACTGCTTGAAAATGAGGGGGTAACTGAGCAAATTTAACAAACTTTTCTTGCGTACTTGTTTAGATATCCAAGGCATCAGGAAGAGCTTTTTATTTTTATGCTAATAATGTCATTTGCCAATATTGTTTTCCTTAAATTTGATATCTTTGAAACCTGTAGAGAGAGGTTTTTATTAACTTGTTGGAATTTATCTAAAATAAACTTTATTTAATAATTTTTATTTAAAATAATATTTTAGAAAAGTCATTAAAAATAAACCTAGTGAAGTAAAATGAAGAAAACCAGCAGAGCTATTTTAAGTATAAAATCAAATAATGTCAGGAATATACTCAGGGGTATAATAAACAATGATGATCCTAAATTAACAAAAAGAGCTATGTATAGGATTAAAAAAATATCTAATGAGGATGAGTTAAAAAAAGCGATATTAATTATTAGAGAAAATCCATTGTTTGAAAACAATGGTGTTACAAGGGAGTTTAATAAAGCTTGTCCTAAAGGGCTCGAATATAATGTAAATCACAACTTAGAAGAGATAGTTGAACGCATTAATTTAAATAAATCAAAAATAATACTTATAATGGATAAACATATATCTATATTAAATTCATTGTTTTTGAGGGATTATGAAGATGCACTAAAATATTGCTATGAAATAATAGATTTGCACGGAGTTTCTTGCTATCTTTTGCGTTGTTTGTTTTACATAGATAATAGAATTGGCGGAGGAGAAGAACGTAAAAGCGCAAGCAATACTATAGATGAAATATTCAAAAAAATATCTATTGGGAACTCAAGGTATATAGAGAATGTTATTCGTGAAATCAGTTCTCACAAAACAGATTACTTTAATATATATAAGAAAATAACAAAATCTACAAACAATTCCACTTCAAATGTTATTTCAAAAAACTTATTAAATCATATATATAAAGAAGATTTTGAATTTAAGCAAGTCTTAAGTGGTTACTATTTGTATTCTGTTATAGATGCTTATTTGTACCTAATGCTTACAACTAGGTTTTGTGTAAAAAAAGAAAATACTTTGAGTATGTTGGATGAGGATTTAATTAACAAATTCCATGAGCTTTCTAAAATACCTATCAATTTGGCTCCTTACATTGAAGGTGGTTCTGACTCTGACTCTGACTCTGAATCCATATCAGGTCTAAGTTTTTTTAGGGAATGTTTTTTATTAATTGAACAAGACGATTGTTATAAATATAAAACAATACATGGTGCTTATTTTAATGAAAACGAGAATAAATTAATTGAAATAACTTCGTCCGAAAAAAAACTAATAAATAACTATTTTCTTGAAGTGTCAAGCATTTGCGATATTAAAACTCATAATGAGAAAGCAATTAATATTAATAGATTTGGTGATAAAAACTGCAATTTGCTAGAGAACTCTACCGCACTTATATATATTATTGAAAAAAATGATGGCGATATAACAGGTTTTGATAATGATTTCATAGCAATTATGAATCACACAAGAGATATTGGAAGTATATGTCCAGCTTATTATCTTCAAAAAATTAATGATGGTGCAGAAAATATAAATTTAAAAGTGGTGTTGGCATGCCTTATCTTAGTTAAAGAAAAAACACTATTTGCTGAACATAGCTTACGAAAAGTTTTGCAATTGCATTGTAAAGAAAATTTCAATTCATCGATTAAAGAGTTGATATCAACACTTTATGATATTTCACCAGCTGTTGCAGAGCATTTAGTACAAATATGCGATGAGACATTTCTAACTAAACTTTTTCAAATAAATAAAAACCCAAATAAAGCAGTAGAAGATCGAGCTGAAATTCTCGATTGGTATGGTAGTAAAGTTGGTGACAATACATTCAAGGAACGAGCTAAAAACTTAAAGATTGATGTTCAAATAAGTAAAGAAAAAGGAACTATTGATGACTCTAGGATTTATGTTGATCCGTTAAAGTTTACTCAATGGATAAACAACAATATAATTAATGGGCTAACAATATTGCTCTCAGCAACTTGTGATGATGAAGAAATAAACTCGGTTTCTATTAATTGGGAAAGTGTTAATAGTGGGCTTTCAAATTCCGATCAAATCTCATCAATATTGTTAGAATGTTTCAATGAGTTTTGTTTGAATAATTTATTTGGTATCGCTTCATACTTGGGCAGAAGAATAAGACATGGGACTTTTAAAGGCACAGGTTTAAAAGACTTAAAAGAGTTGTACACAGAAAGCCGTTATAAACAATTATTTGAGGATAAAGACTTTTCAAATCACTACGATAACTGGATAGAAAGCTATGAGGATATGTTGGAAGACTTAAAATCAAATAGTTTGCATTTTAAAAGCAAAAAAAAACCTAATGGTCTTTTCAATGCAACTTTAAATACCAGTATTAAAAAAACAATTGCCAATCAGATGTACATTGAAGTTTATAACTCGTTTGTGAAGAGTGGGTACAATGTCGAAATCCCCTATTTAATAACAGAATACTGCTGGAGGCTAATTGAAGAAGATCTCTTGTATATTAGAAAATTTATTATGGAAAAAAAATCGAATCGTGCAATCTTCGAAACTGGAAAGTTAAAGAACAAAACAACAAACATGAGATCGCTAAGAGATTTTAGTCAAGAAATAAATTCAAACACTACTGAGAAATTTAGAACTATAACATCTTGGTTTAACAAACCATCAATAGCTTCTCCATCAACTGACTTGATCCTCTTGTTTAAAGCTGTCGTCTCTGAGGTTAAAGGGCTGTCTGATGGTTTCTTACCTAGTGTAATATGTGGTAATAATGATTTCCCTGTAAATGGAGGACAGTATTTTGTTATTTATGACGCTCTATATGTCCTTATATTCAATGCAGCAGCATACGGATTAAAAAAAGGATTAATTGAGATTAATATTGAATTGTTTCAAAATGAAAAATATATAAAAATAACAATAATTTCAGAAGTAGAAGACGAAAAATGTTTAATAAAATCTAAGGCGCTAATAGAAGAAGCATTGAGTTCTGATTTTATAAACGCTCATATAATTGAAGGGCGGAGTGGTATTAAAAAACTAAAACAAATGGAAAAGGATAAATTTATAGATAATGTATGTTACAGCTACATAGAGCCTAACAGAATATCTTCTTCGTTTAACTATACTGTGGAGTTTTGAATGAAACTAATGATAGTGGAGGATGATGCGTTTAAATATGAGAAAATAAAAAAGCTTGTTTTTTCTGTAATAGATTCTCCAGAAATAATAAGATTTGATTGCGTTTATGACACTATAGTATATTTGCAGGACAATAGTCCGGATAAAATAATTTTAGATATGTCATTACCAAGCCATACTCAACGAGTTGGCGAGGGCAACCCGCTGCCTATGCCCGCCGGTGGCATAGAAATAATTTTAGAATTAAAAAGTATTAAAAAAAACAATATACCCATAATAATCATTACTCAATATCCTGATATTGAGATAGAAAATGATTATTTTTCAATAATCGAAGCTGGAGAAGAGATTTCAAACGCTTATGGAATAATTGATATATCAGCTGTTCTTTATGAAGAGAGCTCTGATAACTGGAAAAATAAAACAACTGAGTTTCTAAATAAAATATGAAAATATTATTGATAGAAGATTGCAAAGAGAAAGTAAGTGCAATTGAAAAATGTATAGAAAGTAATTTAGAAGATACTCCTTTTGAAATAACTAAAGCAGACTCTTTGGATTTGGCTAGGAGGAAGATAATAGGCGAGTCGTTTGATTTAGTTATTTTCGATATATATTTGCCACTCACCTCTTGTGATAAATTTTCCGAACAAGATATTTCTTTCGATTTAATTAAAGAGTTTAGTGAAAGTAAAAATTATCAAGCTGAGTCTATAGCCATAACAAAATACGACACAAAAGAAATTAAAAACACATCACTGTTTAATGATGCTGGTGTCACTGTTGTCCATTACTCAGAAGATAAAAGATGGGAAGCGGCCCTTTCTAACAAGTTAATGCGAATTAAAGATAATGTAAAATATGATTTTATAATATTTTGTGCGTTAGAAAAAGAAAGAGAGGCATATAGAAAAACAAATGCAATTATTGGTGAAAGAAAAATAATTAAAGGGTTGAATTGTCAAAAAATACAAATAAGTAATTTTTCAGGCTTATGTATAGTCCCCAAAAAAGCAGGGCTTGTAGAGATGGCCATTGTGGCTGCAAAAGCAATAGAAGCTTTTAGTCCACCTATAGTCGCTATGAGTGGTATCTGCGCCGGAGTAGAAGGTGAGTCTAAATTATTAGATTTGGTAATCGGTAAACTATGCTGGGAGTATCAAACAGGAAAATTTAAGAATAACAAATTTATACAAGAGCCATACCAAGTGACAATTGACAGTGATTTAGAAACAGAATTAGATCAATTTATACTCGAAGATGAATTAGAGGAAGATCTTAAGAGAAACCTATATGCTACTGAACTATCTGAATCAAAAATTATACTTGCACCAATTTCTTCTGGCTCAGCAGTTATTGCTGATAATGAAAGAATGCAAGAAATTGTAGGTCAACAAAGAAAGATGGCCGCATTAGAAATGGAAATGTACGCACTTTATGAAGCTGCAAGGCAGTCTCTAATAAAACCTTTATATTTTGGCGTCAAGTCCGTTGTAGACCTAGGAGATCAATATAAAGGAGACAATGTTCATGCAGAAGGGGCTACTTTATCAGCAAGATTTGTTGTTAGATTCTTAGAAAGAAAAATGCCTAAGCTTGTATTGTAATGCTGGATTTTCACAGTCGTTAATTAATATATGAAATATTGTTATCTATAAAGATATAGTAATTGTTGTTTATAATAAATAAAAACTCTTGCAAATTTTGATTGATTTATTAATCTGTGGATTTTATATTGCTAATTTTATCTGTAATATTTTGAACTTCAGTTGGAGGCACTTTAATTAGCGACAGTGAGTGTCAGTTGTTCGAGTGTCAAAATGAGTAAAGATAAACGTACTTACAAGTAATATCCTCCTGAAACTCAAATAGAAAACTGTAAACTTGATACGAGAGAAGGGCTACACCTTGTCTCAAGCCGCAAACTCTCTCAGGATTACGACCGCACTGTTCTACAAGTGGAAAGAGAAGGCTTGAGTAGAGCGCAGTGGCAAGGGGCTTGGCAAAGACGGGCGTGAAGAATTACTCAAACTGTGTAATGAAAAACGTAACATTGCCAATGGATAGAGTGCTCAAACAAGCTCATGTCGACCTAAACTGTGCTTTGACGGCGTATAAAAGCGCTATTTAAGCGCGTCCGCTCAAGCTTAGGCAGCCGTGAAATGATAAAAAACTACGTGAAGAAGACTTTAAAATTGGTGGCCAGTTTTACTTGACAACTAGTAAGGTGCGAGCGGCTGCAAATAATAAATGTTCAGTTGTAGTAACTCTGCTGGTTTCATCTACCTAGATGCTTCCTATATGGAAACCTTTTGGCTAGTCTGATCGAGCTATACATTACTGGCAAAATAAAACGGATTAACAAGCGAGCAGCATGATGTTTCAAGATGAGGAGTTAAAAGTAGAGCAACCTGCCATCGCCCAACTGATTAAGTTAGGTTGGACTTATGTACCAGCTGCACGTCTTACACCGGTTGTCGCAAGCAAGGATGCACAGACCACAGCAGAGCGTGCATATTACCGCGATGTGGTGCTGGTGAATCGTCTTGAGTCGGCGCTGCGCAAACTCAATCCGTGGATTAGCAATGAAAACCTCGGCAAGGTCATGCGCGAGCTGACGCACCCCAATCATGCAGCGCTCATGGAGTACAACCATTCCATCTACCAGATGCTGGTGAATTATCTCTCGGTAGAGCAGGACTTAGGTAAAGGTCGCAAAGGACAAACCGTTAAGATTATCGATTTTGATAATCCAGAAAATAATGATTTTCTCTGCACCAACCAGTTCAAGATTGAAGGCGCTAACCAGAATGTAATCCCTGATATCGTTTGCTTCGTGAATGGCTTGCCGTTGGCAGTGATTGAGTGCAAGTCGCCGTATGCATCCGATGCGATTGCGGAAGGCATTAACCAAATGCGCCGTTATGCCAATCTGCGTGAACCTGCCAGTGATGAAGGTGCGGAAAAGTTATTCTGGTACAACCAACTGATGGTCAGTACCTGCCGCGATCAAGCCAAGGTCGGCACTATCAGCTCCAGCAGCCAGTATTACAGCGATTGGAAAGATGCCCACCCGTACAGCGATGCGGATATTCGTGCGCTATTGAGTAAATCTGTCAGCAATGAACAAAGTGTGCAGCTAGGCGCGTCTGATGTGCCGTCACCTGCTTATTTTGCACAAGCGCAGCAAATTGCTAATGGTGGTGCTGAGCACGCGGACATCAACGCACAGCAGCGTTTATTAGCTGGCATGTTTAACCCGTCGAGCTTTTTAGACTTAATCCGTAATTTTATTATTTTCGAGCCGATTGATGGGCGTTTGATTAAAAAGGTCGCGCGCTATCAGCAATACCGTGCGGTAAACAAAGTGATCGAGCGCCTTAAAACCGGTGCCGACCGTCGTGAGAAATCAGGGATTGTTTGGCACACCCAAGGCTCAGGAAAATCACTGACCATGGTGATGCTGGCGGTGAAGATGCGCCGTGATCCCGAGTTACAGCAGTACAAGCTGGTGTTCGTCACTGACCGCACTCAGGCAGCTTGACTCACAGCTCTCCAGCACCTTCCGCGCCGCACAAAACGAAACTGTTTATAACGCCAACTCTGTGGCTGAATTAAAAGAGCTGTTGAGCCGTGATTCATCGGATATTGTCACGGCTATGGTGCAGAAGTTTCAGGAGGCTGAAGCCGAAGGTGACTTCCAAGACCTCAACGTTAGCGACAATATCATCGTGCTAGCGGATGAGGCGCACCGTACCCAGTTTGGTAATCTTGCTGCGACCATTAACGCCGCCTTACCCAATGCACCGAAGATAGGTTTCACCGGTACACCGCTATTAAAAAACCAAAAGATGGATCAGGCGTTTGGTGGCTACATTGACCAGTACAAGATCAATGAAGCAGTCGAAGACGGTGCCACAGTGCGCATCATCTACGAAGGCCGCCAAGTGCAGAGCGAAGTGGTCGGTAAATCTCTCGATGCGCTGTTTGACGAGTATTTCAAAGATTACAGCAAAGAAGATCAGGCTGAAATTAAGAAAAAGTACGGTGTTGAGCGCGCAGTGCGTGAAGCTCCAGCGCGGATTCGTTGGGTGTGTATTGATCTGTTAAAGCACTATCGCGAGAAAATTCAGCCCGATGGTTTCAAAGGCATGATCGTAGTGGGTAGCCGCTATGCCGCCACGCTGTTTAAGAAAACCCTCGACGAGCTGGGCGCACCGCCATCGGAAGTGATTATTTCTGGCAATCATAATGATGAAGCGATCTATACTCCCTACACCAATGCGGCCCAGCAAAAGCAGGTGATTAACAACTTCACCAAGCCCTTTGGCACCGATAAAGAAAAACAAGACCCAACCGCCTTTTTGATTGTGAAGGACATGCTGCTGACAGGCTTTGATGCGCCCATCGCACAAGTGATGTACATCGACCGCAGCCTAAAAGAACACACCCTGATGCAAGCCATTGCGCGGGTGAACCGTACCTACCCCGGCAAAGATGTGGGTTATGTGGTGGATTACCATGGCCTGTCGGACTACCTGACCGAAGCGTTGGAGATGTTCAGCAGCGAAGACGTGCAAGGCACTTACCACACGCTCAAAGACGAGATCCCAAGACTTAAAGCCGCACATACTCGCGTTGCCAATGTGTTTAGCGCACTCAAGAGCTATGACATTGACGACTATGTTTTGTTTCTTAAAGACGAAGATGTCCGTCAGCAGTTTGAGCTTGCGTTTAAGCGCTTTGCCAAGCAAATGGATGTGGTGCTGCCAGATGTTGCTGCGAGGCCTTTTGTAGGCGATCTAAGGCTCTGGGGCAAGGTGCAGAATGCTGCGCGTAACCGCTACCGTGATCCTGGACTGAATATCAAAGATGT
>LFRM01025146.1_pt1 | contig 10589 bp, 7 predicted proteins | sample 618341 | NCBI WGS metagenome assembly LFRM01 (sample SAMN03654438, study PRJNA283298) | anaerobic digester metagenome | isolation source: pool of bioreactors CSTR01a, CSTR02a, and CSTR03a thermophilic anaerobic... | place: Denmark: Kgs. Lyngby | collected 2014-05-21 | reverse complement strand
ACAATTTTTTCATCAAATTCTACAGTTAACTTTTCTGTTGCAAAATTAACTACAGCTTTTTTTACACCGTTCATTTTGCTAATGTTTTTTTCTATATGATTGGAGCAAGATGTACATGTCATACCCCCAATATTTAGTATCTCTTTAGTCATAGATTCACCTCAATTTGACATATTTTTATGTGACTGCTATAATTTTATCATTATCTTTCTTAAAAGCAAATACGCACAATAATGTAATATACTACCTAAAAAGATACTATGGAGGCAATATGAGAAATAATTATAATGTTACATGTCCTGTTGATGCAACAATAAATTTAATTGGTGGAAAATATAAAACTTTAATCTTATGGCATTTAGTTGATGGGACTCTGAGATATGGGGAAATAAAAAAACTAGTTCCTCATGCTACGGCTAAAATGTTGACGCAACAACTTAGAGAACTAGAAAGTGATAATCTAATTATCAGAAAAGTATATCCTGAAGTTCCACCAAAAGTTGAATATAGTTTATCTGACTTTGGTCGAAGTTTAAAACCAATCTTAGACATTATGTATACTTGGGGAAACGAATATTTAAATGAAAACGGCATTGATGTATGTTGTTCAATGAAATAAAAAAGGATTTTCATCCTTTTTTTTCTAGCATCTTTTTCCGTTAATAATCATGTAAAGTGAGCTACCAAAGTTTCGTCCAATGTTATATATTGTTTCAAGTGCTCTTGCAAATGATGATAACATTGTACCACTTAAAGTCCAGCCCCCTTTGATAGATAATAACTCAGAATCATTTAATTCATACATCTATTATTTACCATAGCAACGGAAAGGTCGTTTAAGACCATCCAAGACACCAATTAAAAATGTAACAACTCCAGTAGCAATTAAGCCAATGACTCCCCAGGAAATGCCACCACCTTGAATTGTTAATAGTTCTTGATCACTGATAATTTTCATCTTTTACTCCCTTTCTAAAAGAATATTTGTCATCTTATGGAATAATCTTTCTTTTTCCATAATTATCTTGGTCTTTATTATTAAATTTTCTGTTTGATAAATATTTGGTAAAGTTAAGCTGATAACTACTGTTTGATAATTCATATCGTTTATAACTTCCAACTGATCATTTATACGAACTACTTCATACTTATATTGTTCATTATTAATTAATAAATGTTGTTTTTGAATTATTGTTTCTATTTGATCTTGTTCTACACTCATCAGTAAGTGGTACTTATTTTCTTCTTTTATTACAATTGATTTTAAATTCATGGTTGAATATATATTTTGATTTAAGAAAATGGTTATAATTATAATGATTATAACTACAATTATCCATAACCATTTAATTTCTTTAAGATTGATGAATTTATAAGTTTCATTACTGTTCATAACAATCTTTCAAATTAATGATCCTCATTGACTTATGTTGCTGATGATGATGAGAAATATAGATAATCGTTTTATCGTAATACCTTTTAATAATATTACCTATTATCTCCTTCTCCATTTCTTCAGAAACTTCAGATAAAGCTTCATCCAATATAACTATTTGACCATTTTTAAGTAATCCTCTTGCTAAAATAATTCGTTGTTTCTCTCCACCAGAAAGATTTGATCCTTGTTCTAAGAGATAAGTATTATATCTTAATGGTTTATCTTTAATAATTTTATCAATTTGACATATTTGCATTAAATCATTAAATTCTTGAATACTAATATGCTTATTAAGTACAATGTTATTATAAATTGTATCTGATAATAGTACTTCGTTTTGATCGATATAACAAACATTTTTTCTAATTGTATCAATCATATAATCCTTAATATTAATATTATTAATTAGAATCTCTCCTTCATTGAATTCCATTAATCTTAATATTAGTTTACAGATTGTACTTTTACCTTGACCGCTTGGTCCAGTGATAACTACTTTTTCTTTTTCTTTAATTAATAGATTTAATTTATTAACAATGTTTTTATAACCATTATAAGAAAAAGATAAGTTATTTATTTTTATATCACCACTAATAAATGGTTCGGTACTTTCATCTAATATTTCTTCTTTCATCGATAAAAAATCATTTAGTTTAAAATATGATGCTTTAATAAATTCAATTTGTGGTAAAGCATCAATAACACTTTTAAATGGTCCAGTTAAATATGAAACTATTCCAGAAAAAGTAATTAAATTAATTACTGATAATTTACCTTGACTAATTAAAATAACTCCATAAACCATAATCATAAATAATCCTGTGTCAAAGATAACTTGTTTTGTGGTTTGTTCTAGTAAAATAAACTTTTTAAATGAAAATGTATTTTTTAAATAAATAAGTAATTTACTAATTAACTGATTATTAAAGTATGCTGATTCATGAATGTTTTTAATTGAGCTAATTGAATTAATTGATTCTACTAAAGATTGGTGATATATCGTTTGACTTTCAATATTATCAACCGCTTTTCTTTTTATTTTTGAACTATAACAAAATCCTAATATACTGTAAATAAGTAACATTACACAAACAATTATCGATAAATTTAAATTAATATTAACCAAGATTAAAAAAGTAGTTAAAGCAAGAATAAGATCTAAAAATATCGTCAGAAATATTTTGCTAAATAATTCTTTTAAATCATTTAACTCATATACTCTAGTTGATATTTCACCGACACTTCTTGATTTAATATTACCTAAAGGGATTTTAAATAAATGACTGAGAAATGGAATTAATAATTTTAAATCAATGTTTTTGTTAAGATATACTTCATAATATGATCTAATATAGGTAGTAAATAGTTTAATAAATAAAATTAAACCAAAAGCAAAGATCACACTATCTATTTCAAAGTATATTCCTTCTTGACTAATTGAATTAATCGCAAACTTTAAAAAGAATGATGAAATAATACTACTAATCATTAATATAACGCTAACAAAGATTATTTTTATGATTAATCTTTTTTCAGTTATAATAATTTTTTTAAACAATTCAGATATTTTGTGTTCGTGGTCAATAACTACAAGTTTATTCATCGGATGACAGATAATGATAATTCCATCAAATATCTTAAACCATTCTTCGATACTCATTGTTACAATCCCTCGACCCGGATCCATTATCATAACTTTACTTTTTGTTATTTTATAAACTACAACAAAATGAGGTAGTCTATTATTAATAATAACATGGGCAATTGCTGGTAAATGAATTTGCTGAAATGATTCTTGTTCAATCTTTATTCCAGTTGCTTCAAAATTGTACTTCTTTAGTGTCTTAATTATATGGTAAGCGCTTGTACCTTCTTGATTAGTATATGTATCCATTCTTAATGTTTCGATCGGTACATATCCATCATAGTATTTAATTAAAGACAAAATTGTACACACACCACAATCTTTAATATCTTGTTGTTTAACTATCCATTTCTTCAAGTCTTTTCCTCCCTTCAATCATATCTTAAAGACAATTATGTTAATTCCTTTATAAATACCTTGAATTATACGGTTTTTTATTATATAATCATATTGTTCCAAATGTCCTCGTAGCTCAGTTGGATAGAGCATACGCCTTCTAAGCGTACGGTCGAGAGTTCGAGCCTCCCCGAGGACGCCATTTAAAAAATTACCAATTATTATATAGTTGGTTTTTTTGTTGAATTTTTTGATAATTTAGAGTATATTGATTATAGGAGGATTATGATGATAGTATATAAATGTCGTATTTGTGGTAATGTTGTAATGTTAATTGAAAATGGTGGCGGACCCTTGGTTTGTTGCGGTCAACCAATGGATGAATTAGTGGCAGAAACTGAAAATGAAGGTATGGAAAAGCATATTCCCGTTGTTACAGTTGATGGAAATCAAGTAACTGTTGAAGTAGGAAGTGTTCCACACCCAATGATTCAAGCACATTATATAACCAAAATTTTTGTTCAATATAATGATAAAGTTTTAACTATCGAACTAAAACCTGAACAAGAACCAAAAGCAGTTTTCAACATTGATGAAGAATTCACTACTTTAGAAGTTTATGAATATTGCAATGTTCATGATTTATGGAAAACAACTTACAATAAATAAATTAAAATTATTTATTGACAAAACCAATGAAATTTCATTGGTTTTTTGTTGCTTAAATTTTTGTTATAATTTAAAATAACATATAGGAGGTTTTGTAATGAAACAAAAAGGTTTATTTATTTCAATTGAAGGAATTGACGGGTCAGGTAAAACTACCCAAATCAATTTATTAAGTGATTATCTAATAAATAATCACCATGATATTGTAGTTACAAAAGAACCAGGCGGAACAAAAATAGCAGAAAAAATTCGTGATGTGGTTTTAAATCCAGATACTGAAACTAATGATGAAAAAATGCATCCAGAAACTGAAGCTTTGTTATTTGCTGCTGGCCGTGCCCAACATGTCAGGCACTTAATTAAACCAGCTCTTGAAGCAGGTAAAATTGTTTTATGTGATCGCTTTGTTGATTCTAGTTTAGTTTATCAAGGAGTCGTCAGAAATCTTGGCATAGAAAAAGTTATGGCGATTAATAGTTTGGCAATTGACAATTGTCTACCCGACTTAACAATTTGTTTTACGCTACCGATAGATGTAGTAATGGAAAGATTACTTAGTCGTGATAGAAAATTAGATAGAATTGAAAAAGACATTGATGAAGACTTCTATAAAAAATTAATTGCTAGTTATGAAGAATTGGCAAAATTATATCCTAAACGGGTTTATTTATTAGATGCAAATGATGATATCAAAATAGTCTTTGAAAAAATTAAACAGTTAATCAGTCATTTATACCCCGAACTTGTTCGTTTAGTAGAACCGGAAATTATTGAATGTAAAGGTATTTCCAGGCAATTACATCCATAAAAATTAAATGCTGATAATAAAAAATCACCAAATGGTGATTTTTTTAATTAATAGTATAAAATCCATAATAAAATTTTGCTCGATATGTTGCTACTGCAGGATTAGGAGCGTATAAGATTAAACCACTATTTAATGGGAAGACAATAAATCCTGTTAAATATGGTGGCACATTTCCTAAAAATTGAACATAAGTTAAAAAATCACATCCATCAAAACTGTTGGCAGAAATAACTGTTAAGTTTGCTGGAAAATTAATTCTTCCTAGATATATTACATTAGAAAATGCATTAATAGCAATTACTCTAACAGCTGCCGGTACCGTAAATGTCGTATACGTATAATTTGGATTATTACCGGTTCTAACTGCCTTTGCTTGTGGATAACGAATCAAAACTTCTCCACTCTTATCATATAGTACTCCAGAAATAGAACTAAAATGGATACTAGAAGCTTCAACATAAATATTTGAAATTGAAGGATTATTAACTAGAAAAGAGTTTCCTAAGTTATTAACTGTTGCAGGAATAGTAATTGTAGTTGTGTTTGTTGCTCCGTCAAATGTATCTGACCTAACTGAAGTCACATTATAAGTTCCTCCGGGAACAGTTAACGTGCTTGGAATAGTAACGTTGGCATCTGTTCCACGGTAAGAGGTTATTTCAATTTGATTCCCATTAATAATGTCGTATACCCAACCACCAACAAAAGTATAACCGTTTACCCTTTGCGGGTTAGTATATGTTTGATAAGGTTCAGTCGATCTATAAGTATTTAATGAACCTTGGGGAACATAAAATGTTACTGCTAAATTATACCAAAACCATTGCTGTCTACGTTCTGGAAAAGTTGTCCCATAAGCAGTGGGGGGTGTAATCGCTGATATATAAATATTTCTTTCATAGCGGGTATTGTATTCTATATAAAAAGCGTATGGTCCATAATTTTCACCATGTTCGCCGAGAGTTATATTTTTAACCGCGTCATTGTGATAAAAAGCATATTCATCAACAATAGCAACACCTGTAAAATTAACATTAAATAATCGATCACATTGGTTAAATGCATATGGACCAATATACTTAATTCTATCTCCAACTAAAGTATAAATATCTGTGCTATCAAATGCATGTGCACCAACGTAAACAACTTTATTACCAAGATTACAATTCCATTGTTCAGATCCTGGGATACTTATATGACGATATGCGTTTTCTCCGATTGAAATTACATCCATTGTTAAACCACCCACAGTTACTGAAGTTGGAATATTATAAGTTGATGTAACATCTGCTCCATGATATTCAATAATTTCCCAACCTGTTCCATTATGTCCGAAGACATTTTCACGAGTTACTTGTATTACTGAATATTCAGCAATATTATAAGGCAAGGTTGAATAAGTATAACTACCCATTAAAGTTCCTGTCTGATAAACATAAGGCTTCATATTAGCAGGAAGAAGATTAACATATGATGTAACATAAGTTAAGTTCCCTGATACAATGCCTGCCGGCACATAAATTCTTAAACGGCTTCCAATTGCTAAACCAACATTATTAAAGGCATTAGCACCAAGTGAAATATTTACTAATGATGATGACGTATTAACACTTGTATTGTTAATAAATATTTGTTCAACTCCTGTATTTCCGGCAAGAGCTGATGCACCAATTGTTGCAACTTTCCCTAAATTAACATAATTTAAAGTTGTATTTGCAGATAAACCAAAAGCCCCTAAACTATTTAAATTAATTGCAGTAAATTTGTTTACAACATTATTATTAAATGCATAAGTTCCAATTGTTTTAAGTTGTGGAGTGTCTATCTCTCTTACAACTCTTAAATTATTAAATGCATAGTCACCTACATAAATCAAATATGGATGTAATAAATCAAAATATCCGCCACCAGCAACTGTTGTATGACGATATGCGCTATCTCCAATTGAAATAATATTCATTGCCACTGGTACCGCACCTTGTACTTTTACATTAGATATATTTGGAACATAAGAACTACTGTTACTTGTAAATGTAACAACAGGATGATTTACTGTTGAAGCACCTGCTGCTAAAGTTCCATTAGCAGAAATACTCTTAATCGTTGCCCCTCCAGAAAACAATGTTCTTGTACCATTAGTTACAGAAGCAATAGTTGTTCCTGCTGGCAAATTAATATCAAATTCCCAAGAAGTTACTTGAGTGGTTCCATTATTAGTTACTCTAAAACTATTTATATATGTATGAGTTGATCCATTTACAGTGTGTATTCCAGTTAGTAATTCTGCTGATAAACTAGCATCATAAAGTGTTAAAGTTTGAGGAACAGTATAGGTATTATCTAAATTGCCACCATGATGCTCAAGCATTTCGTATCCTGTTACATCTACTCCAGCGGCATTATTTAAAGTTACTTTTCTTATTGTATGTTCACCAATGTCATAAGGAATACTACTTTGAACATAACTACCAATTATTATTCCTCGTGGATACCAATAATTAACATATGCTGAATTGAATAATGCTTTGTAAGCATCAACATAAGGAACTCCTAAATTATTGTCCGCATCAGTTACGTATAATCTAATTCTATTATTTGTAGACATTCCAATGTCAGTAATAGCATTTGCATCAAATATTAAGCTATTGACACCTGTAAAAAATACTTGTGATAAGTTAGTTAATTTATAAAGAGCGTTTACTTCCATTTCTTTTACTCTTCCTAAATCTAACATATACAAAGACGGAATAGTTGAGAAGGCATAACTTTCAACAACTTCAAGACTCGTAAATACTCCAATATTTAATAAAGAATTCGCAAATGCATATGAACCAACCTTAGTAACAAAAGGCGCTCTAATTTCAGAAATACCCAAGCCATAAAAGCCTCTATCTCCAATTTCAATTAAACTTTGACTATTGATTTTAAATGTTTCTCCAGTCTGCATATCTGTATGTTGATAAGCATTATTACCAATTGAAATAACTTCATAAACTAATTGTGGATTTGTTTCAGTAACTGTTATGGTATTTGGGATTTCATAAGTACTATTTAAATTAGGTCCGTGATATTCAACCACTTCCCATCCTGTAACATTTGCACTTAACCTATTTACTTTAGTAACAGCAATTACACTGAATTCTCCAATATCAAAAGGAATATTTGGTTGCAAATAACTACCAATTATGTATCCTTTTTGATAAATATAATTTGAAAGTTCACTGCTAAAAATAGAACGATAAACATCAGTGAATGTTTGACCACCACCTGCAGATGTTGCAGGCACATAAATTCTTAGACGTCCATTGGTTAAACTTCCAACATTTGCAATAGCTTGTGTACTAAATGTAATATTTGTATCAGTTACGTCAAAGAATACTTGAGAAAGATTGGGTAAATTAGAAATTGAAAAGGAAGGAAGAGTTTTTACTTTTCCTAAATCTAGGTGATATATTGAAGTACTATTAGCAAATGCATAAGATCCAACAATATTTAAATTTTTAAAAGTTCCACTATTTAAAGTAGATCCTTCAAAAGCATATGCTCCAATATTAACAACATTTTCCGCAACTATTTGACCAATAAAATTTGCCCCTTGAAACGCATTGGCTCCAATTTTTAGTAAGTCACTAGAAATTATGTTAACTTTTGTGTCAGTTCCTTCAGTATGAATAAAAGAATCTCGACCAATTGAAATAACTGGATATGTATTCCCTCCATAAGTAAATGTTAATGGAAAAACAAACGAAGATCCTAAATCAGCGCCATGATATTCTACAATTTCCCATCCTGTAATATCTTGATTTAATCTATTTTTTAAAGTTACTAAATTAATTGTATATTCACCAATATCATAAGGGATTGGTAGGTTTACATAACTGCCAATTAAATAACCACTTCCGTATGTATAAGCACTATATCCTAGTAAAGATTTATAAAAGTTAACATAGACATCTTCATTAGGTACATAGATTCTTAAACGCTTTTGAGCATTTACACCAATATTATTAAATGGAGATCCAACAACAGTCATATGTTGAATATCTGTATTTGTTAAAAACAGTTGCTCTAAGTTAGGATTATTACTAACGGCGTTGTTACCAATGTTTTTTAATGATCCTAAATTAGCACTATATAATTTAGTCATTCCTGATAAGGCAAAATCTCCAATTGTAATTAGATTATTAAAAGAAACGCTTTCTAATTTAGTATTAGTAAACGCATAATCTCCAATTACATTAACGTTATTAGCGACTATCGAAGTCATTCCAACACCATATAAACCGTAATTTCCAACTGAAATTAAATTATAATGAACAACATCTATTGTGCTACCGATCAAACTTGAGGCGTGTCTATAAGCGCCATCACCAATTGAAATAACTGGTAAAACAACGCCAGTAACCGTAAATGTTAACGGTAATATATAATTTGAATCTAAATCCGCACCATGATAATCGACTATTTCAACACCAGTTATAGGATTGCCTAAAGTGTTATTTTTAACAATGTGGCGAATCATATAAACACCCATATCGTAATCTATCGCCATATGTTTGTAGGTGCCTGTGGAAATTCCTTTTATATAAATAAATTCAGCATTTTCTCCTAATTGAGCTTTGTACAGATCAACATAAGGATTAGAAAACTCATCTACCCCATTTGGAACATAAAAACGTAAACGACCATCAGTATATGAACCCCACTGTGAGAAAAAGGCATCTTCACCAATATTTAAATCAATTTCATAGCGGTTATTTACCATTAGAGTATCGGTATTATTAATAAAAATCTTAGTTAAATTAGGAGCATTTGCAACTGCATAATCACCGACTGTATGAACCTTACCTAAATCTAATTCATATAACATACTTGTATTAGCTAATGCATAATCTCCTAGAGTATTTAATTCTGCAAAAGAAGCTCTCGTAATTGTCGTATTATAAAATGCATAATTACCTACATCAGTAACTAAATTAGCTACAGCATCATCTAATAAAGTATTAGCAAAAGCATAGTCACCAATAAAAGTAATATGACTTAAATCAATATCATTAACTCTTACATCTCTAAAAGTTGAATATAATATGCTTGTAACTCGGTTTGGCAAAATAACTCTTGTTCCTGTTACATCTGTTAATAAAGAGCGATAAGAATTATAACCTAATTCTGTTACATATTTAGTTACGTTATTTAAAGTAACTGATGTTGGAACTGTAAAAGTTGTTCCCGCTGGTAAGTAACTTACATATAAAGAAATACCATACCCAGTTGGAGTATCATAAATAAAATACAAACGGCTATCAGCTAAATATCCAGTTTGGTAAATATACTTTTCATTTAAATTCGGAACATTTTGATAAATTTCTACTGTTCCATCAGGGACAAAAATTTTAGCTCCATTAGCTGTTAAATTAAATGTATTAGCATTTTCAATAGTTGGCGGAACAGATCCGGCAAAGAATACATATCTTGCACCATCAAAAGCTGTTGCACCGATTGAGGTAACGCTAGCTGGGATTATTAGTTTTTCAAATGGATCGGAACCACTTGCTGGAATAAATCCAAGTGGTACATCGTGAAACGCTCCTGCTCCAATTGTTTGAACTACTTTTGGTAAAATAACTGTTTTTAAAGAAGTTTTTCCACTTAAAGCATTAACTTTAATTTGGTTAACAACTGTTCCATCAATT
>LFRM01242547.1_pt1 | contig 10590 bp, 5 predicted proteins | sample 618341 | NCBI WGS metagenome assembly LFRM01 (sample SAMN03654438, study PRJNA283298) | anaerobic digester metagenome | isolation source: pool of bioreactors CSTR01a, CSTR02a, and CSTR03a thermophilic anaerobic... | place: Denmark: Kgs. Lyngby | collected 2014-05-21 | reverse complement strand
CTCTTTGGCAGATTAACAATACAGATAACGGGATGAAGGATTTTAATTTATTGGGAACTCAATACAGGACCGAATTACTCGAAAATATTATTCCTTTTTGGCTAAATCACTCTCAGGACAGCGAATTTGGCGGATATTTCACATGCCTCGACCGGAAAGGCGACATATATGATACAGACAAATTCATCTGGCTGCAGGCGCGCCAGGTATGGATGTTCTCCATGTTATATAACAGGTTTGAGAAACGCCAGGAGTGGCTCGACACGGCTGTACAGGGTGCCGAATTCCTGAAAAAACACGGTCACGACGGTAACTTCAACTGGTATTTTTCGCTCTCACGTGAGGGGAATCCCCTGATAGAGCCATACAATATCTTCTCCTTTACATTTGCCACGATGGCTTTCGGACAACTGAGCCTGGCAACAGGCAATCAGGAATATGCCGAAATTGCCAAACGGACATATGAAATAATTTTGTCAAAGAAGGAGAATCCAAAGGGAAAATGGAACAAGGAACATGCCGGCACACGCTCTCTCAGGAGCTTTTCTCTGCCGATGATCCTCTGCAATTTATCAATGGAGATTGAACATCTTCTCGAAAAAGAACAGTTGGAAGATAAGATGGAGAAGTGCATCCACGAGGTGATGGAGGTCTTTCTTCGTCCTGAGCTGGGAGGTATCATCGTGGAAAATGTCAACTTGGACGGATCACTTTCCGACACCTTCGAGGGCAGGACAATCAATCCCGGCCACGGTATCGAGGCAATGTGGTTTATCATGGACATGGGTGAAAAACTCAAACGCCCCGAACTGATTGAAAAAGCGGTGGAGACAACGCTGAAAACGGTTGAATACGGATGGGACAAGGAGTATGGAGGCATCTTTTACTTTATGGACAGGAAAGGGTCTCCGCCCCAACAACTGGAATGGGACCAGAAGCTTTGGTGGGTACACCTCGAAGCACTGATCTCGTTAATGAAAGGATATCAGCTTACAGGATCACAGGAATGTCTGGCATGGTTTGAAAAAATTCACGACTACACCTGGGATCACTTTCGTGATCCTTCACATCCCGAATGGTGGGGGTACCTTAACCGACGCGGTGAGGTATTACTCGATCTCAAAGGGGGTAAATGGAAAGGATGCTTCCATGTGCCACGGGCACTATATCAGATCTGGCAAACAATTGAAAAAGTAAATTCCTGAGAAATTCTATTTAAACAACTGCAATTCACACGTATTGGGTAAGGCAATCCTGAGCCCGCCTCATTTAGTTAAATTTTTTATAATAGGCAGTACATATATTAAAACCTTCAAAACTGGAAAAAGAATGATGACAAAGAATGTTCAACAGAAGCTCAAAGGCATAACGCTCATTTTCCTGTGACTTATGTCCTTATCGCTGGTTGCCCAGAACATCACAGTGACGGGAACCATTACCGATGCAGCGTTCAGGGAACCTGTGATCGGAGCAACGATCGTCCTGCAAGGGGACGCTACGAAAGGAACGGTGTCAGATATCGACGGGAACTATATCCTTGCTGATGTTCCGGCCGATGCGATACTTGTTATATCTTATGTAGGTTACGCACCGCAAACAATACCCCTGAACGGACGTGAAACCATCAATGTGGTACTCTCAGAAGACAGTGAGTTGCTGGATGAGGTGGTTGTAACCGGTTACGGCGGCACACAGCTAAGAAGCAAGGTGACCAACTCTATCGCCAAGGTTTCAGAAGAGACGCTCACGGTGGGTGTATTCTCCAATCCGGCACAGGCTCTCTCGGGTGCTGTTTCAGGTCTGCGGGTAATCCAGACATCGGGTAATCCGGGTGCTGCACCGCAGATTGTACTGCGTGGAGGTACCAACCTCGACGGCACTGGCTCACCGCTGGTGTTGGTGGATGGGCAACTGCGTGACGGGCTGAATGACATCAACCCGGAAGATATCGAGTCGATGGAGGTACTGAAAGATGCCGGCGCAACGGCCCTTTACGGTGCACGGGCCAGCAACGGTGTAATCCTGGTCACCACCAAGAGCGGAAAGGCAGGACAGCGGGCAATCAACGTAAAAGCTAAACTGGGGCTCAATTACGTGAACAATCCCTATACCTTCCTGGGAATTGAGGATTATATCACCTATATGAGAAATGCCTATGTGAATACACCCTGGGCTCCGAAAAACAACATCAACGGAGCTGCTCCTATGGGAACTGGAAATGTTTATGGAGACAAAATGGTCTGGAATCTGATGAAATTGTCAGATGACAACAAATTCCTTTTAGAGAAAGGATGGAAGACAATGGCGGATCCGGTCAATCCCACTGATATGCTGATTTACCGTGAAACAGACATTGCCAAATATAGCTTTGTAAATCCTTCGATGACGCAGGATTACAACCTGAATATGTCGGGAGGAAACGAAAAGGGAAGTTATTATGCCGGGTTGGGTTACAACCACTCTGAAGGGTTGCCCATCACCTCATACTACAAACGATATAGCTTTATCCTCAATGGCAGCTATAATGTGACTGACTGGTTGAAAACCACTTCCAACTTCAACTACAACCGTGCCAACTGGGAGTCGATGCCTCCTACGCAGACCAGCGAAGCGAACTACTTCGGTCGTATACAATCCCTGCCCCCTACCGTCCGTTATGAGGATGAAGAGGGAAATATGTTGCTGGGACCCAATTCGGGTGACGGAAATCAATCCTATCAGGCTGATCGCTTTCTCCGAGAGAATCAGACCGACAAATTCACCATGATCCAGTCGTTCGATGCCCAGCTGCTGAAAAACCTCGCTTTGAGGGGTTCGGCACAATGGTATTACAGTGAAGGACTTTATGAATCCTTTAACCGTGACTACGAATCTTCACCGGGAAACTGGAACAGAAGCCGTAGCAGTTCAGCAAGTTTCGACCGAGACTTTTCACAAACGTACAACAGCACACTGAATTACAACGAAACATTCGCAGGGAGCCACAATCTGGATGCACTGGTGGGTATGGAATATTTTGACAGGGGAAGCAAGGGTTTCAGCGCCTCCGGTTCGGGCGCCCCGACTGATGATTTTCATGACCTGGGTCTGACAGACTCCGGTGAAGGGAAACGCGGCATCGACTCCTGGCACTCACAATACCGCATTCTCTCATATTTCGGTCGTGCCAACTATGATTACATGGGTAAATACCTTCTGTCCGGTGTATTCCGGCACGACGGCTACTCATCACTCCTGGGAGACAACCGTTGGGGCTTCTTCCCGGGTCTCTCTGCCGGATGGATTTTCGGTTACGAAGATTTCGTGAAAGAGAATATGCCGGCCCTTTCATTCGGTAAGCTGAGAACCAGCTTTGGTATCAACGGGAATGCAAGTGGTATTGGCGCCTACACGCTTCAGGGATCTTACAACCCGCAGACTTACAACGGACGCACCGGCTTCCTTATTGGAGGATTGCCCAACCCGGGACTGCGGTGGGAAAAAACACGTACCTTTGAAGTGGGTATGGATGTCAGCTTCTTTGAGAACAGGCTGAATGCCAACATGACCTATTACAGCCGTCTCACCACGGACAAATATGCTGCTTTTGCGCTGCCTTCCACAACCGGATTCTCCTCCATCACCAACAACAATGGTGAGTTCAGGAACAGAGGCCTCGAACTGGAGCTGTCAGGCAGAATCATCCGCACAGAAGATTTCAGCTGGGAGATGAAGGGAAACATCACCTACAACAAGAATATGATCGTCTCGCTTCCGGACAACGGACTGGAGAGAAACCGCCAGGGAGGGCAGGAAATTTATACCGGTAACGGTGATGAAAAAATGTTCGTAGGCGGCTACCAGGAGGGACAGGAACCTGGCCTTCTGGTAGGATACAAATTCAACGGATTGTACAAGAGTGAAAATGAAATCCCGGGTGACCTGGTGGTGACCACAGGAAACGCACAGGGCAAATACCTCTATGGACCGGCAGCCTATGCCGCACTCACACCTGCACAACAGAACAATGCGATCCAGATTGAACCGGGAGATGCCAGCTGGGGAGATATCAACGGTGATGGGGTGATCGACAACTTCGACCAGGTGGTAATCGGTAATACCACTCCACGCTGGACAGGAGGGTTCAACACCCATTTCAAATACAAGAACTTCATGCTGTATGGTCGCTTCGACTTTGGTCTGGATTTCTGGACCTACGACAACACCACACCCTGGTTCCTGGGAAACATGCAGGGTACTTACAACACCACCACAGATGTGTTTGACTCCTGGACACCAGAGAACCCGAATGCCAAATATCCGCGGTACGTATGGGCTGATCAGCTGGGAACAGGCAACGTGAACCGCGCTTCATCACTCTTTGCCTACAAAGGGAACTATCTGGCTTTCCGTGAAGTATCGCTGGCATACACACTCCCGAAGAATCTGTCGGAGAAACTGCATATGCAGAACATGAACCTGTCGGTTACCGGTCAGAATCTGGGATACCTCACCGCGGCACCCATCGCCAGTCCCGAACGAGCCATCGGCACCGGAGTGGCTAGCGGAACGGGCTATGGTCTACCACGCACCCTGCTGTTTGGTATTAACTTAGCGTTTTAATCATCTTTAGAAAATTCAAAATTATGAAGATTTCAAAATTTACAATCATATCAGGTGTGGTGATGTTGCTTATGGGAATAGCGCACACCTCCTGCAGCGACTCACTCGACCTGGCACCTGTCGACTACTACGGAAGTGGCTCCTACTGGAAAACTGAGGCACACGCCGCAGGCTACATCGATGGCATACACAAACATATGAGAGATGCCGCCTGGCAGCATACGATCGTTTTCGGAGAACTGAGGGGAGGCCACTATATCTCGGGGACGAGTGGTGACGGCTCTTCCGTGTCCGGCGGTTCAGTCATTGAACAAAACTTCGATGCCAACAATACCGGTGTCTCACGATTCGGAGACCTCTATGGCAGAATCACAAACTGCAACCTCTTTATTGCTCGTGTGACGGATGCCGACTATATCCAGGAAGCGAAGAAAAACTATTTCCTTGGGATGGTTCACGGCATCAGGGCATTCTACTACTTCGAACTCTACCGTATTTATGGCGGGGTACCCCTTAGGCTGGGAGTAGAGGTGATTGATGGTGAGCTGGATCCCACCAAGCTCTACATGCCCCGTGCAAATGCATCTGAAGTGATGGCTCAGATTAAGGATGACCTGCAGAAATCACTCACTTACTTCGGCAGTGAAAACAGCTTTGACCCCTATGGTATGGGGAAAAAGGTCTACTGGAACAAGGCTGCTACAGAATCGCTGATTGGGGAGGTTTATCTCTGGAATGCCAAGGTGACCACCGGCGACAACAGTGCCAGTCTGGCAGACCTGGCTGTTGCCAAACAGCACCTTGAAAATGTGGCCAACAACTATGGCTTAAAGATGCTGACCGATTTCCCAAGAGTGTTCGATGCCACCAACAAGGCCAATGACGAGATTATCTTCGCCATCCGCTACGCAGAAGGGGAGGCTTCCAACAATGCCAACCAGTATGTATACAATGTGGGTACCGGCCAGACCAACAGAAATTCCTACCTGGAAGATGGCTCTCTCTTTGATGACCCCTTACAAATATCAACTACCTCTTCGATGCAACGCTATGAATACAAGAAAGAATTTTTTGAGCGCTTTGATCTGAGAGACAGCAGACGCAACGCCACCTTTTTGCCCGCATACATTAAAAACGAAGAGGGTGAGCTGGTCTTAAGGGGTACACATGTGCAGAAGAATATCGGCTATATCAACTCCAACGGCGTGCGCCAGTGGGTGGGTGATTATATTTACTACCGCTTGCCATGGGTCTATCTCTCCCTGGCTGAGATTGCCAATATGGAAGGAGACAACACAAAGGTGGAAGAATATATCAACAAGGTGCGCCAACGCGCTTATGGTGAGAACTGGAGCAGTGAGATTGCTTTCACTGCCGGCGATTTCACCACCAACGAACTGGCCATCCTTCATGAGAAGGACATGGAGTTCGTGCAGGAGGGACAACGCTGGTGGGACCTACGCCGCATGACCCTCACCAAGGGTGGCAGGCATCTTGTCTTCACACCGGAAGCAAGCATCGACGGCAACCCGATTCTGAATGAAGCCTCTGAAGCACACAAAGTGCTGTGGCCACTCGATAAGGGTCTCCTCGACAATGATGATGCTCTGGAGCAGACACCGGGTTATTAATTGAATTTATTTTTCACTCTGTTTCCAAAGATAGCATTTTGAAATAATGTGCTATCTTTGGATTTCTTTCAAAATAGGGGAGTTGTTATAAATTACCATCCGGTTCAGCATAATCCCGGAAAAATCTCTTCTATTACTCAAAAGCTCATCCTCAAGAAAGCACTCCAATGAAAAGAAATCCGCTCCTGTTCATTCTCTTTTTTTTCACTATAACTGCTTCTGCCCAGGAACGAACCTACTCCTCTTTCTATTATCAACGGGCATCTTTATTTGAAAAACTTGCGGTCTCCGAGGAGGATATCCTTTTTGTAGGCAACAGCATCACAAACGGTGGTGAGTGGACTGAACTTTTTGAAGACGCACGGGTAAAAAACAGAGGTATCAGCGGTGATATATGTGAAGGTCTCTACGACAGATTAGACCCACTACTGAAAGGTAAACCATCTAAAATCTTCCTGATGATTGGCATCAATGATCTTGCACGGGGAACCTCCCCCGATTTGATTGTGGCCCAAACCGACGGAATAGCTGAAAAAATCATGCGGGAATCTCCCCGAACAATCATCTTTCTGCAAAGTATACTCCCCGTGAATGACTGTTACGGGATGTTTGAAGGACATACCAGACAGAGTCAGATAATTGCGCCACTGAATCAACGATTGAAGGAGATGGCCGAACTAAAATCGATTACCTTTATTGATCTGTACAACCATTTCGTGATCCCCGGGACCCATAAGCTGGATCCCCGCTATAGCAATGATGGCCTTCATCTTATGGGTGAGGGATATATGAAGTGGGTAGAGATAGTGAAACCTTATCTTGAAAAGTAGCATATGTTTAAAAGGAATATCCTGTTCATTCTCCTTCTTTTCCCGGCACTGCTTCATTCAGCACCGGTGAAGGTGGCCTGCGTAGGTAATTCGGTCACCTACGGCTACAAGTTGGAGGACCGGTCGTCGCATGCCTATCCGGTACAGCTGCAGCATCTGCTGGGTGATGACTACCGTGTGGAGAACTTCGGCCACAGTGGCGCCACACTCCTGAAGAAAGGACACAACCCCTATTGGGAGCTGCCGGCATATGAGAAAGCACTCGCTTTCGAACCCGACATTGTGATCATCCATCTGGGACTGAACGACACCGACCCCCGTAACTGGCCGAAGTTCCGGGATAATTTCAACAAGGAGTATATTAATCTGATCCGCTCCTTCCAACAGGTGAAGCCGGATACCAAAGTCTGGATCTGCCGCATGACACCCATCTTCAGCTGGCATCCGCGGTTCAAGTCAAGCACCCGTGTCTGGTACGATCAGATGCAGCGGGAGATTGAGCGGGTAGCAATAGTGACCGGCACTCCGCTAATCGACCTGAACACTCCTTTATTCAACCGTCCCGATCTCTTCCCCGATGCACTCCATCCCAATGCAGAAGGTGCAGGCATCATCGCCGAAACTGTCTATAACGCGATCACAGGCGATTTTGGCGGTCTGCAGCTGCCGGCAATTTTCACCGATCATATGGTGATGCAGCGCAACAAGCCGGTGAGGTTCAGGGGAACTGCCGATGCAGCGTCCGGGGTGGTCGTACGCTTCGCGGGGAGAACCGGAAAGACACAAACAGGCCACAATGGGATATGGGAGGTAACGTTCCCCCCGATGAAGGCGGGAGGACCTTACAACGCCACCATTGAGAGTGGTGAAACAATCATTGAACTGACTGACATCCTGATGGGGGAGGTATGGCTTTGCTCCGGTCAGTCGAACATGGCCTTCCGGCTGCAGGATGCCGCCACAGCGGCGGAGGATATTCCCCTTGCTGCCAACAACCAGCTACGCTTCTTCGACATGAAGGAGATCGCCCCGACGGCAGCCATGGAGTGGGACGACAACATACTGGCACGGGTGAACCGGCTGGATTATTACCACCCCACATCCTGGACTCTCTCCGACACACTCACGGCAAAACAGTTCTCCGCCGTAGCCTACTATTTCGGGAAGCTACTACAGGAGCGGCTGGGGGTACCCGTGGGGCTGATACACAACGCCATCGGTGGCTCACCCACTGAGGCGTGGATCGACCGCAGGAGCATGGAGCGCGACCCGCTGATGGTCGATTTCTTCACACAGTGGAGCAACAATGATTTCATCGACGGATGGGTGCGCGAACGGGGGATGCAGAACATCGCCGGGGCGAAGGAGAACCCCTTTCAGCAACACCCCTACAAGCCCTCCTATCTGTTTGAGACGGCGATAGCTCCCTTTACCGCCTATCCCATTGCCGGCACCATCTGGTACCAGGGTGAGTCGAACGCCAACAACGTGGAGCTGCATGAGCAGCTACTTCCCGCCATGGTAGAGAGCTGGCGCAATGCCTGGGGAGAGATTTTCCCCTTCTACTACGTTCAGCTATCCAGCATGGAGACAGGGCGTGAATCGTGGGGTCATTTCCGTGACAGCCAGCGCAGGCTGACAGAACGGATCCCTCGCTCCGGTATGGCTGTCTCCTCCGATCTGGGCAACAGGACAGATGTCCATCCCAGACAGAAGAAGGAGGTGGGTGAGCGACTGGCACGCCGGGCGCTGGCCGATAGCTACGGTAAAAAAATAAAGAAAAGCGGGCCGCTCTTCCTTGAGGTGCGTTTTGAGGAAGAAAAAGCTATTGTCACCTTCGGTGAAACGAAGCGCCTCCGCACGTCGGACAACCAGCCGGTGCGCGATGTCGAGCTGGCGGGAGAAGACAGGATCTTCTATCCGGCAAAAGCGGTGATCAAAGGCAAACAGCTGGTGATAACGAGCAATCAGGTAAACCGCCCCGTTTTCGCCCGCTATGGCTGGAGCTCTTACAGCGGGGGTAACCTTATCAACGAGGTGGGCCTGCCCGCTTCCACCTTCTCAACGGAGTTTCATTAAAAGAACCATGCCATCCCTTCACAGAAACAGATTTTCAGGTTATGACAAAAAATATTTTCTCTATGTATGTTCGATATATACTCTCATTTTTGCTGTTCATCGCCGGAAGCATCACATCTCTGCTGGCAGGGAGTGCCGCTTCTGACTCCATCATATGGGAACCCCGTGTGGTGACGGCTCCTCCAAGTGACGCCTACATAGGACTCTCCCTGCTGGAAAGTGGTGAGATCAGACATTATAACTATGGTGAACAGGCCGAAGCAGGATCATTTTACCTCTCCAGCCACGACAAGGGGTCGACATGGAAGAGGGTCAACACACCGAAGGAGATACCCTTCGCCGACACACGCAGTCCCCTCACCCGTCAGTATCTCCGGCTGATCGCTGCCCCGGGAATGGGCACCTTCGTCATACGTACCACAGAGGGAGCGGATGGAGGACGCGAGCTGCTGAAGGTCTCCGACACCATGGCGATAATGCTGAAGCCGCCACTCTTTATTAAGGATGGCATAAGGGTAATCGTCGCCGGCCACTACGGAGTGCAGCGTGGACTACCCAGAGCCTGCTTCACCTTCGTCTCGGATGATGATGGACGCACATGGCAGCGATCATCACTGGTCACCACACCCGATCATCAGGGTGGTGGCTTCCATGATGGCATCCGTTGGAATCACGGCGCAGCGGAGCCAACGGTGGTGGAGCTGGGCGACGGACGACTATGGATGCTGATTCGCACCTCGCAGGACCACCACTATCAATCCTTCTCGGATGACGGCGGCATCACCTGGGGCGATGCCACCCCCTCGCCTTTCTACGGCACCATCACCATGCCTACCATTGGCAGGCTGCAGGATGGACGGATTCTCTTCCTCTGGTCCAACACCACACCACTGCCGGAGGTGAACCAGACCACCGGTGTGTGGGATGATGTCTTCACCAACCGCAACGCCATCCATGCAGCCATCTCCTCCGATGAGGGAAGAAGCTGGCAGGGCTTTCGTGAGCTCTACCTCGACCCGCGGCGTGATGCGGCCGATTTCGGCACCACGCCGGGGGTAGACAAGAGCGTGCACCAGAGTCAGTTTGTGGAGATAGCTCCCGGGGAGCTGCTGGTCTCACTGGGACAACACCCGCTACACAGGGTGATGCTCCGGTTTCATGCCGACTGGCTCTATGAGAAAGAGCGGCATTGTGACTTCTCCGACGGGCTGGCACAATGGAGTGTGTTCAGTTACTACAAGGGGATCGTGGGCCACTGCGGCTACAACCGCACGCCGGGATGCAGCCTTGAGGAGGGGAAGCTGAAAGTGCAGTATACCGAAAATGACTCACTGCTCACGCCGGTAAGAGGTGCTGTCTGGAACTTCCCGCCACTACGCACCGTTTGCGCTGCCGCTCAATCCAAAGAGATTGAAGATAAAAGATACTAAACCACACCTGCTGGAGAT
>LFRM01160828.1_pt1 | contig 10590 bp, 12 predicted proteins | sample 618341 | NCBI WGS metagenome assembly LFRM01 (sample SAMN03654438, study PRJNA283298) | anaerobic digester metagenome | isolation source: pool of bioreactors CSTR01a, CSTR02a, and CSTR03a thermophilic anaerobic... | place: Denmark: Kgs. Lyngby | collected 2014-05-21 | reverse complement strand
GAAATAGCCAGAGTCATTACTATAATCGCTACAGGACCTGCCCCTATCCAAACGATAAACACGGGTCCCAGGGCGATTTTGGGCAGGCTGTTCAGTACTACCAGATAGGGTTCAGATACTTCAGAAAGGAATTTGCACCACCATAAAACAATGGCTATCAACACTCCTAAAAGAGTGCCCAGGAGGAACCCAACGATGGTTTCAAAACAGGTTATTCCTATATGATGAAACAGTGTGCCTTGGGCATAAAGGTTGACGATAGTCTGTATTATTCTGGAAGGTTGGCTTGTAATGAAGGCATCAATAATTGAAGCCCGGGCCAAAATCTCCCAAAGACCAAAAATGAGGATTAAGATGAAGATTTGTGTGAAATGGACAGTATTTTTTTCCCGTTTAAGTTTTTTTAGGTACCGGGCATGTTCCGGTGAAATTTGGTTCTCCGATAAACTGGCGGCCAGGTCTTTGGATTGCCGTTTAAACATGGACGTCCAGCTCCTTCCATATTTCTTGAAAAAAGTATCTGAATTCCGGAGCTTCCCGGCAGTGCAGCGGAGTCCGCTTTTCACGACATGTCAGTGTTATTTCGCAGATCTTTTTGACAGTCCCCGGCCTGTGGGAAAGGACAACCACCCTGTCCGCCATACTGATGGCCTCAGAGATATCATGGGTTACCAGAATCGCTGTCTTTTTTTCCTTCCTGATAATTTGGTAAATATCATCGGTAACAGCTAAACGCGTTTGATAATCCAGTGCGGAAAAGGCTTCATCAAGAAGAAGCACGTGGGGGTCCGTAATCAGGGTCCTGATCAGTGCTGCTCTTTGTCTCATGCCTCCTGATAATTGATTGGGGTACTTTTTCCGAAACTCATAGAGGCCGTAAGTCTTCAAATAGTCCTCGGCTTTTTCCCTTGTTTCCGGTGTAATTGCCTTTTGGATTTCAACACCCAGCAAAACGTTCTCCAGGACTGTTCTCCATTCAAAAAGGTGATCACGCTGCAGCATGTAACCGGCTTTTTTTGAGGGTCCTTTTACCTGTTCCCCATATAAAAATACCTGTCCGGAAGTCGGAAGAAGCAGGCCGGAGATGATAGATAGAAGGGTGGATTTCCCACAGCCGCTTGGCCCGACTATTGAAATAAATTCACCGTCAGATACTGTAAGGTTAATGTCTTCAAGGGCTTTGATTTCCCCGTTGGGGGATTGGTAGGTCATTCCTACATTGTGGAGTTTAACTACCGCCTCCAATCAATCACCTTCTCTCTTTAGTTTCTGTTTCGGTTTATCTTATGAAGGAGAGAGGAAATCAGTGAGGTTTCATGCTGTGGGTATAATTGGGTAAAAGAATGATTGACAACTTCCGGATTATCCCGGAATTCGTGCAAGTGTTATGCTTACAGACGGGGATGGCCTTAATGATTTAGTTGTTGGTTTTTTGAGAGGCCTGATAAGGGCATTTTTTTGGTCGCAGAAATATGATATATTCTAGTAGCAGTGATTTTGAAAGGAGGAGGACTTGATGGAGTTTATTATATTAGGTGTTTTGGTACTTGGTGTTGGCGGTTTTTTTATCGCCACCTATAACAGTCTTGTTAAACTGCGCCAGAGGGTGCAGAACGCCTGGGCACAGATAGATGTGCAGCTGAGGCGGCGCTACGATTTAATTCCCAACCTGGTTAACACGGTAAAAGGTTATGCCCAGCACGAAAAAGAGACTCTTGAAAATGTAACCAAGGCCAGGAATATGGCTATCTCTGCGGAAACTGTTGCTGAACAGGCCCAGGCAGAAAATATGCTTACCGGGGCCTTAAGGTCTTTGTTTGCTGTTGCTGAAGCTTATCCTGATTTGAAGGCTAATACCAATTTTCTGCAGCTGCAGTCCGAGCTCAGCGACACGGAAAACAAGATTGCTTTTTCCCGCCAGTTTTATAATGATACTGTCCAGAAATTCAACACCAAACTTGAATTATTCCCCACGAACCTTATTGCCGGCATGTTTGGTTTTAAGCACGCCGATTACTTTAACCTGGAAGACGAACCTGAAGCCAAGAATCCCGTTGATGTGAAGTTTTAACAGGAGACAAAATATATGAAAAAACACGGTGTCTTTATAAAAGGTTTTTCCGGCTTGCTGCCTGTTCTCCTTCTCAGCTTATTTTTGGTTGCCGTGCTTTTTACCGGAACTGCTCAAGCTGACCGTTCCTTTGATTTGCAGCAGGTTTTGTATGAGGCACAACTGCTTCCCGATGCCTCAATGGAGGTGACGGAAAGATACACTATTGATTTTTCCGGAAAGTGGAACGGGTTTTATGTCAGTATTCCCCAGGGAGATACTCCTATCAGGGATGTGGTAGTTTCGGAAAAAGGGCAGGCCTATGAGTTCAATCCAGGTACCGATTACGGCCCTCCCGGAACTTTCCTGGTTAAACAAGAGGGAGACAACTTGTTGATTGATTGGAGCATAGATGCGGAAGATGAGACACGGACTTTTGAGGTTTCCTACCGTGTATTAAATGCCGTAAAAATCCATCAGGATGTGGCTGAGTTTTATCGCCAATTCGTTGGAGAAGAAAACCAGCAGGAAATTGATACGTTAAAGGCAGTAGTAAAACTTCCTCCTGGGGCGGAAAAATACAGTCAGGGAGAGGATATCAGGGTCTGGGGTCACGGTCCTCTTAATGGGAATGTGGAGTTTACAGGTCCAGGTGAGGTATCCTGGAACTTAAGTAATTTATCTGCAGGAACATTTGTTGAAGGCCGGGTTGTAATGCCTGTGGATTTGTTCCCCCAGGCTCCGGGCTCAGTCTATACTAACAAGTCTGCCCTGGAGTCCATTTTGGAAGAGGAAGGGGGCTGGGCGGAAGCTGCCAACCGTCAGCGCCTCTTTGCCAGGTTTGAAATTGCTGGGGCTGCTGCGGCTGTGGGTGGTGCACTTCTGTTTATATTTTTCTTGTGGCGGAAGCATGGCCGTTCCCACCCCGTTTCCTTTGACGGGGAGTACTACCGGGAACTGCCTGCAGATTACAGTCCTGCAGAACTTAGCCAGCTTTTGAAATACAGAAAAATTGAGGCCAAGGATTTTACTGCCACAATACTGGACCTGGCCCGGAGAAAGTATTTGCGCATTGACGAGGAAATTGTGGAGAAAGACAGGTTTTTATTTGGAACCAAAAAAGAAGAGGCTTACCGCCTAACTTTCCTTCCGGCTCCAGAACCCGCTTCACTGCGGAACCCCGGTGAGGCAGTTTTACGGCCTCATGAGAAGGATTTATTAAAATATCTTGCCGATACTGTTGCTGGTGGCAAGGGCTATGTATATCTCCATGAAATCGAAGACTTTGCCAAGGAGAACAGCGAGGAATTTTATTCGTTCTGGGAAGAATGGACCCAACAGGTATTTTTTCAGGCAGACGAATTGGAATTCTTTGAATACAACGGGGGACTGATAATTAAAACAGCCCTGATGGGGCTGGGTGTTATTATTCTGGCGGTGCTGGCTTTTTCCAGGCTTCCAATTTTAGGTGTAGGCCTCTTTATCGGGGGGTTGCTGGTTGTTATTGTACCCTTGACTTTTAGGAGGCGCTCCCAGGGGGCACAGGAGGACTATGTTAAGTGGCAGGCTTTCCGGAAGTTTCTCCTGGACTTCTCTCAAATGGAGAGACATGAGATTCCCAGCCTGGTTATCTGGGAACACTATCTTGTATATGCAGTTACCCTGGGTGTGGCCAAAGAAGTAATCCAGCAGCTGGAATTGGTATTCCCCAATATGCAGGAAGGGGATTACCGCTTTGGATACGGGTGGTACTATTTTGGCCCCCATGCCCACTTTGCAGCGTTCAGTAGTTCTTTGAATTCAATAAATAATAGTGTTGAGCAGGCGGTGAAGACAGTCCAGACTGCTGCCAGCAAAGTCTCTTCCGGCTCAGGAGGCGGCGGAGGATTTTCCGGCGGTGGCGGCGGCGGTGGTGGCGGCGGAAGTTTTGGCGGCCGCTAAGGCTAATTCAGAGTAAACGCCTCTTTAAAGGTTAAAGCTTTACTAAATGATACAATTGAAACGATTATGAAAGGAAATAGACAGGAAAGGGTTGAATATAATACCATATCAACTCGATCCTGTCTCTTTTTTATGTAATAAGTATTATAAGGGGTGATAACCGGTGCTGGTGGAAGATGTAATGACCCGGGAAGTGATTACGGCATATCCGGAGATGACGGTCATGGAAACTCTGACCCTTGCCCGTTCGAATAGGATCAGGCACGTGCCTGTAACAGAAAACGGCATTCTAAAAGGCGTGGTCTCAGACCGGGATTTAAGGGATGTCAGCCCTTCCATTCTGGCTTCAATGGATGTTGACCTGCTGGAGAACACCCTGGTAAAAGATATTATGGTTAAAAACGTAATTACCGTCCACCCCTTGGATACAGTTGAGGAAGCAGCCAGGCTGCTGTATAAGCATAAAATCGGCTGTCTGCCCGTAGTGACCGGAAAAAATAAACTCGCGGGAATAGTAACGGATGGCGATATCCTTTTCTGTTTTGTGGAAATGATGGGTATGCTGGAGCGGGGAACAGTTCTCAGGGTAGAGATTCCCGATGATCCTTCCGAATTGATAAGAGCATTGGAAATAGTGCAAAGCCACCGGGTAAATATAATTAGTTTTTTTCTCCTGCCAAAGGAGGTATCCCAACAGGGTTTTCGCCAGCTCCTTTTACGCCTTCAATCTATTGACCCCAGCAGAATACTGGCTGACCTGCGGGATAAGGGGTACACAGTAAAGCTGCCCGAATTCTGGAGATTCGGAAAATGAGTAGGGCTGCAGCTTTTATCTACTCCCCTGAGTATCTCAGCTACCATTTTCACGACCACCACCCCTTTAACCCGCAGCGTTTGAAAAATACATTTGACCTGTTGATTGAAGCCGGAGTTCTTGATAATGAGGATGTTTGTGAGCCCTGCCAGGCAGAGAATCAGGAATTGGGCCTGGTGCATACCGGTGACTACCTGGATGCTGTACGCAGGGCAGGCATCGGGAAATCCGGTGTTGACGATCTGGCCCGCTTTGAGCTGGGTACGGAGGATGTTCCTGTTTTTGAAGGAATGCATTCGGCTTCCAGCCTGGTAGTAGGGGGGACTCTGACGGCAGCAGAATTAGTCCTGGAGGGAAAAGTCAAGCATGCAATCAATATTGCCGGAGGTCTGCACCATGCCAGGCGGCAAAAGGCCTCGGGGTTTTGCGTATATAACGATGCGGCTGTAGCCATTGCCTGGATAAAGCAGAAATTTGGTGTCAGGATTTTATATATTGATATAGATGCTCACCATGGGGATGGTGTCCAGGATATTTTTTATGAGGATCCTGATGTGATGGTCATCTCAATTCACGAATCCGGCAATTACCTGTTTCCGGGAACGGGCAGTATCCATGAACAAGGTAAGGGCGATGGGGTCGGCACAACAATAAACATTCCTTTGGAACCTTTTACTGAGGATGATTCCTGGATTTCCGCTTTTAATTCTGTTGTAATCCCCCAGGCCAGGATGTTTGCTCCGGATATAATTATCAGCCAGAACGGGTGTGACGGCCATTATCTCGACCCTTTAACACATCTGGCTCTTTCCATGAAAAGTTACCAGGCAGCTTTTTCGGCTATTCACCAGTTGGCTGAGCAGCTTTGCGACGGGCGGTTGGTTGCCCTGGGGGGAGGAGGGTACAGCATCTGGCAGGTAGTTCCCAGGGCCTGGGCACTGCTGTGGAGCATTTTATCCGGAAGGGATTTGGGGAAAAAGCTGCCTGCTTCCTGGTTGAAGAAATATGGAGGGATAAGCGGGGAGAGTATTCCCTGCAGCTATTCTGACCCTGAGGGGATGGTTCCCCCTATCCCCAGACGTGAAGAAATCAAAGAAAAGAACTTGCTCACCGTCGAAAGAATAATGAGACAATCCTGGGCAATGTTTTAATAAACAAGGGGAGGAGTAATGGACAGGAAGGCTTTAAATGTTGAAACTGCATATTATGCTGATACCCCAAAAGGGAAAGTTAAAGTATTTGGCCCTGTTTGCCCTGACACCATTGAGAACCTTTCAATGGATAGGTCATTGAACTGCTTTAGATCTCCCGACAAGCAGAAAAAATCCTTGATAGAAATAGCTTCCCTTAAAGACGGGTATGTTTTTATTGCCTTGTTAAACAATACTATTGTCGGCTATATCACTTTTCATCCCCCGGAACCCTTTGAAAGATGGGGAGCAGGAGGCATCAGCTCCATTTTGGAGCTGGGGGCAATTGAAGTGGCCAGGGGGTACAGGGGATTCGGGATTGCCCATCTTCTATTGAAAACTGCCTTTTGCCGGGATAGGATGGAAGATTATATTGTACTGGCTACAGAATATTACTGGCACTGGGACCTGGAAGGTGACGGACTTCCTGTTTGGGAATACAGGGCCAAGTTGGAAAGGCTTATGGCTTCTGCCGGCCTCTTGCCCAAGGAGACCAGCGATCCTGAAATCAACTCCCATCCAGCAAACGCTTTAATGGTCCGGTTAGGGAGAAGAGTCAAAGCCGCTGACATTGAAGCTTTCGAGAAATTGCGACTGCTATAGTGGATTTTCGACATAAAGGGATATTTTGTAATTTAGGTTTTTTTAACGAAGTTATATAATATGTTTTGGTGGTATTAATGAAAGGTATAAAAAATGAAACAAGTGTTAAGGAACGCACCAGGCATTATGCAGAAAAAATAGGACTACCTCTTTTGGGTATTGCCTCCCCGGAACCTTTGTTCTATTTATATAAACTTCTTGAAGAGAGAAAGCGGGATGGGTTGGATTCTCCCTTTGAGAAAAGGTGGAAGCCGGAATCCAGATGCCGGCCTGACCTGCTGCTTCCTTCCGTCCGGAGTATTATCTGTGTGGGAATGCCCTATTACTCCCAATCAATTGACAACGTCCCTTCCCTGTGGGGAGTATCCCGCTTTGCCAGGGGGAGGGACTATCATATGGTCCTTAAAGAAAAACTTGAACTGCTGGCGGAGTTTCTGGGGGACTTGACGGGCCCAGGCTTCGAGTATCGGGCAGCTGTGGATTCCGTACCCCTGGTTGAGCGTGCCCTGGCTCACAGGGCGGGACTGGGATGGTATGGAAAAAACAACCTTTTAATCAATCCTGACTATGGTTCCTGGTTTGTTATCGGTGAGCTCCTTACAAATATTCCCCTGGAGCCCGATGCAGGGCCGGAGGAAAACTGCGGCGATTGTGAATTATGCCTGAAGGCATGTCCAACCGGTGCGTTGGTTGAACCCTATAAGATTGATGCCAAGAAGTGTCTTAGCTGTTTAACTCAGGTTAAGGAACCCGTGCCTGCCGGCCTTAGAGAAAAGTTTGGCGGGTCTATATTTGGGTGCGATATCTGCCAGGAAGTCTGTCCCAAGAACAGGCAGTTGTATGGCACTGGAAAGAACGTTGAAACAGGGGATTTTACTGAGTTTCTAACAGCTTTATTTGATATTTCGGAAATTGAATTCAAGGGGCGCTACGGAACTGCCGGTTTTGCGTGGGTCGGAACGGAACTGCTCCGCCGTAATGCCGCTTTAGTATTGGGGTGTAAAGGAAAGGAGGAATATATTCCTGTTTTGGCAAAAGCTTTAACATCTCCTTCACCGCAGGTACGGAGTCACGGAGCATGGGCACTGGCTCATATGGGAGGGGAAAAATCACGGAAACTTTTGGAACAGCACCTGGCTTTGGAGTTGGATGGAGAGGTTAAAAGAGAGATTAAAAAAGCAATTGAGTGTGTTTAATTCGACAAAAGCAGTTAAATTTATTTCACTTTTTTAATATTAATCTTAAAATAGGAAAGCTAACATGTTATAATATCCATAGTATCCGGTATACCAAATTATCTGAAAATTGGCGAGGAAGGGAGAACCCTGGTTGAAAAAAAGAGACATTTTAAACAAAAGGCAATCATTAAGAGTGTTGGGAAATCTTCAAAACAGTTCTGACCCTCAGGAAATTGCCTTGTTGGGGCATGGAATAAAAAGCCCCCTTGCCAGAATTGTTGCACTTTCTGAACTTTTACTTAAGGAATTGCCTGGTGAGTTAAACGAAGAACAAAAAGAATACGTACAGGACATTTACAATAACAGCTTTCTCCTGTTGAACTCTGTGAACTCTTTGTTGAGTATTACCAGAACGGAATCCGGCTACCGGACGCTTAACATTGGTCCTTTTGACATGAAGGAAATTGTGGAGAGTGTCGTGGTTAGGGTGGATTCCGTAGCTGTCAGCAGAGGGTCTGAAATAATAATCGATATTCCGGAGGATCTGCCCATCGTCTATTGTGACAGGTATAAAATTGAACAGGTTTTATATAACCTCCTGGATAATGCCATGAAGTTTACGTTAGGGGGTTCAATTACTGTTTCCGCCCAGGAGATGCCGGACAAAATGATCCGGGTTTCCGTTTCCGATACGGGAACAGGAATAAAAGAAAAACACAAAAATAAAGTTTTTGAAAAGTATTTTACAGAAAAGAACGCCCTTAATCCGGATGGTTCAGGATTGGGACTCACAGTTGTTAAAGAGATAATTAACCTGCACCAGGGAAAAGTGTGGCTGGAAAGCCGTGTAGGTCAAGGGACTACAGTACATTTTGTTATTCCAAATAAACCAAGAGATAAGGAGAAGGAGTTGGCATCACATGCAGGCAGCTTTAAATGAGAATCATAGTAAAGTATTGATTATTGATGATGACGATGCAATTCGTTCTTTAGTTGCTGCTTCTCTTGAACAAGAGGGACTCCAGGTGTCAGCAGCTTCAAACGGGCAGGATGGACTGGAGTTTTTTGACAGCCAGTAGCCTGATTTGGTAATTCTGGATCTGATGCTCCCGGATATTGATGGTTATGATATTTGTTTTGCTATACGTAAAGAGAGCCAGGTACCGATTGTGATTTTGTCTGCAAAGGATGATGAAGTGGACAAGGTAGTTGGTTTCAGAATGGGAGTGGATGATTATGTAACGAAACCTTTCAGTTCCACCGAGCTTGCCCTGCGGGTAAAAGCAATTCTCAAGCGCAGCCGGAATTCCGTTACTGATACTCCCAGCCATAACAGGGTAGTTGCCGGAGACATTGTTATCGACATGCAGAAAAGGGAGGTTACTGTGGGGAACAGGCAGGTTAACCTGACTACTAAAGAGTTTGACCTGTTGTGGTTCCTGGCTAACCACCCCAATCAGGTTTTTACCCGGGAAGAGCTGTCTTCAAAGGTGTGGGAAGATTACTATGCCGGCAATCCTGGGACTATTAATGTTCTTGTTTGCAGGCTGCGGGACAAAATCGAGAGCAACCCTGCCCACCCCCAATATATCCATACGGTATGGGGTGTTGGGTACAAATTTGTTTCCTCGGAAACCCATTAGGAGGGGTTAGGGTGCATGAAACGAGCCTTATGTACGATGTTCTCCGGACCATCGAGATAAGTGCCAGTGACAATGATATTGATGAGGTAACGGAAATAAAACTGGTAATTGGCAATATAAGCACTATTTTACCTGATGCTCTGCGTTTTGCTTTTGATTCCTTTAAAGGGCACCCGCCACTGGCAGCAGATGCCAGGCTTGTCCTGGAAGAGCGACTGCCTGAAGTAGAGTGCAGGACATGTGGAGAAAAGTATCCCTTTTCTCCACTGGGAGACTATACCTGTCCCCGATGCGGGGGATATGATGTTCAGCTGAACGGCGGTGAGGAATTATACATTGAATACTATAAAGGCAGGGAGCAGAATGACTGTTAAACGCATTGATATTAATACAAGTGTTCTGGCTAATAACGAAACATGGGCAAAAAAAAATGCCCGGAGGCTTGAGGATAACGGCGTTTATGCCGTTAATTTAATGAGTTCGCCGGGATCCGGGAAAACAACAATTCTCCAGCACAGCTTCCAGTACCTTGTACCTGCCTTAAATGTTGGTGTGATAGTAGGGGATATTGCAACTACTGAAGATGCCGAAAGGATGCAGGGAAAGGGAGTCCCTGTGGTACAGATAAATACCCACGGGGCATGTCACTTGGATGCCAGAATGATTTCAGGTGTACTGGATGCCTTTGATTTGGAAAACATAGACCTGCTGATTATTGAAAATGTGGGGAATTTGGTATGCCCTGCAGATTTTGTTTTTGGAGAGCACCTGAGAGCTGCCGTGCTTTCAACTACCGAGGGCAACGACAAAGTGCGGAAATACCCGGACATGTTTCGTAAAGCGGATGCTGTATTGATAAATAAGATGGACCTCTTGCCCTATGTGGATTTTGACATGGAAACCCTGCGGCGTGATGTAAAAGGAGTGGGGAGCCGTGCGGAAATTTTTGAGATGGCTGCCCGAAACGGAGAGGGAGTAGAGTCATGGTGCCGTTGGCTGATAGAAAAAGTAAGAGGATAAACGACTCTCAATGCTTTGCGTTGGCGATACTGTGCAGGGGTACTGTCCAAGGGGTGGGTTTCCGCCCCTTTATATATAATCTGGCCAAAGAACTGGATCTGTCCGGGTGGGTTCTCAATTCCACCAGGGGGCTGGAAGTTCACGTGGAGGG
>LFRM01019025.1_pt1 | contig 10593 bp, 7 predicted proteins | sample 618341 | NCBI WGS metagenome assembly LFRM01 (sample SAMN03654438, study PRJNA283298) | anaerobic digester metagenome | isolation source: pool of bioreactors CSTR01a, CSTR02a, and CSTR03a thermophilic anaerobic... | place: Denmark: Kgs. Lyngby | collected 2014-05-21 | reverse complement strand
GGTCTTCGGTATTGCAAAACGCCGGGGGTTGACTGCGGATCCATATTTCTGCCTGAACGTTATCGGTAAGGTCGGGCAAGGGCACTTCCTCCGGGAAGGCCTCTCCGTCGTATTTTCCCTGCAGATAAGGCGGATCCTCCGGTTCCCATGAAGTAGAGAATTTTTCCATAAAACCGCCGCAACATTTTGAAAATCGCGCATCACATATTTTGCCGGCGTAAGTAAGTACTTCTCCGGCTGTTTCCATAACGGCACCGGTAACGTTGTCCAGGGATTGAGAAGGTCTGGTTATACCCTGGTAACGCTGGCAATGATCATCGGCACATACATCAAACAAAGTGTGGTCTTCGCGGTCCCACCACTTGATCCACTCTTTATCGGTTCTGACTTCACTCCGGTATTCTTTTTTCTGCTGCTCAATACCCCTTCTTTTTTCGATCTGTGAAAGCAACCAGCTGCGTGATATAACCGCATGTGCTTTCAGGTATTCCGGGGTGCTGGTGGCACTCATTTCCGAAGCAATCACACTGATCAGGTAATCTTCCACAGGAAGGACGTTCACGGCACGTACCATGCCTTCTTCCGGGATCAGCACGAGTGATCCCCTGAAACGCTGATCTTCCTTTCGTTCCCAGTGAAAATCAATACCTATTACCACATCCTTCAAAACAAAAGACGATCCGGGATCATTGGGCCGGAAAACGAATTTGTCTCCTGTTCTGTCTTGAAAACGGATTTTCCCGTTTTCNNGGAGCTTTCAATATACCTACTTCAATTGTTTTCTGGCCTGTAATTCCCATGTTCTTAGCCTGTCTTTATAAAGGTTGTTCGCATTTACTTTTTCCGGTTCCAGTGCCGCATCCGAATTTCCTTCCCAACGACGGCAATTGTAGACAACGTCGTAGATGCGGCCAATCGGGTATTTCCTGGACAAGTTCAGGCCCAGGCCGTAATCTTCCCCGTAATTGGTGTTGGGCAGCAGGATTTCCCGTAAAATGGGTGCGTAAAAAGCCCTTGGAGCACCAAGCCCGTTGATTCTGAGGGCATTGTTCCGACCGTTTTCAGGAGTCCATTCCCGATGATCTATGATGCCGGGAGGCAGTGTGTTCATCTGAAAATCGGTCATCCGGTAGGTGCCTATGACCATGGCACATTGCTGCTGGTAAAAAGCATCCACGATCTTTTGCAGCGAATCGGGACCTGAATACACATCGTCACTGTCCAGCTGGACCAGGAATTTTCCGCATTTCGGATGGTGCAGGGCCGTATTCCACAAACCTCCCACAAACAAGTCTTTTCTTTCGGGAGTTACTACAATCAGGCGCGGATCGTTTTCATATTTTTTCAGAATATTCAGGGTATTGTCCGTACTATGGTGATTGACAACAATGATGTTGAATGCAAACCCGGGGTCCTGGGATAGTGCCGATCTGACGGCATCTTCAATGGTACGTTCCCGGTTAAATACCGGTATCATGACGGTGGCTTCGTATTCAAAGGTTTCACGGTTAAGGTCCACCGGGGTAAATACGGGCGGTAAGTAGGCACCCACGGCTTTCAGGTGCTCGGTACATGCTTTTTCCATATCTATCTGGACATCCCTGTTTTTTGGATCTACGTAATCAAAAAGTTTTTCTCCCGATTTTCGGGTATCTGTTTCAATTTCCGTATACAACACCTCATTGATATGCACCAAAGGCGCCATTCTGCTCACCGTAAGCCGTAAATTGTATAAACCGGCATATTGATAGGTAACCGTTGTCTGTGCCACTGCTTTTTTCAGGATGGATGTATTGTATAAAAGGACGGAACCGAAATTGAAATCATCCCGCAAAGCACCTTCCTGGCATTCAATCAGGGGCATTTTCCTACGCTGACCGTTTATGATCTGAAAATGATCCGCATACAACATACCGGCCTGCGTATCGTCTCCGAGACGTACCATGCGTTCCAGGGCAAAATAGCCGGGTTCCAGGGTTGTGTATTTGGTGTATATGAGCGTATAACCGGCAGACGATCTTTCTGCGATCTTTGCAACGGTTGAGGAAGAGGAAAGGTTGTCAACAGCTATTACTTCCATACCGGTATGAGACAAATCCACTTCAGGATCCGTGCTGAGTAGGTAAATCCGGTTAATAATGCTCAATGATTTCAGGCGTGAGATTGTGACAGCAATCTGGTCCTGATCTGCCGCCGGAATAAAGCAATCAATACGTTTCATGAAAAAAAAGGTTAGTTTTTTGGGTTAGCTGACAAAGGTACAATCTTTTTAACTATTTTTGCCGACTGTAACTAAAAACAACGATGACCCGAACCTGTTCCTTATTTCTGATCCTGTTCTTCTTTTTTATCACAGGTCCATACAAAACCAGCCATGCTCAAGATCACACTTCTGTGATTCAGTATTATATGGAACAAAGTGGTGGTTTTTCGCCGTTATACAACGGAAAAATCCCCCCACAATATCTGATGCGGCATAAAGGCACCTATTATCTGGAGTCTGACACCTTTTACAGAGGGACGTTGCAATACAACGAAAAACGGTATGTTGACCTTCTTTTGAACGTAAACGCACATACAGATGAATTGTATATAAGAATGCCTCAATACAATTCAAGTTCTGTTCTACTTAAAGAACATGTGGAGTCCTTTACGCTGGACCAAATGGAATTTATCCATATGGTCAAAGAAAAATGGCCAGGTGTACCCCAGGAGGGTTATTACCAGATATTGTTCCAGGGAAATAAGATCAGTGTCCTAAAAAGAACTCTCAAAAGAATGAACAGTTCTACAACAGTAAACGAGATGAATTTTTCACACGTATTTGAAGAGGACATTTATTATTATATTTTACAGAACGGGGTATTTCACACTGTTAAAAGAAGATCGTCTTTGTTAAGAATCCTGAGAGAAAAACGCAAGGAACTGACCCATCATATAAGGAAACACAAATTGGGTTTTAGCAAAAATAAAATAGAGACTACACTTGCTTCTTGTGCTGCCTTCTATGAAAATGAGGAAAAATGAAACGGAGTGTATGGATGAATAAATATATCTGGTTGTCTCTAACTGCCCTGTCCCTTAGCTTTTCAGCCGTTGCCCAGGATTCTTTTAACCTGCGTTACGTAACTATTGATTCGCTGATCAAGACACTGGAACAGAATACGCCTCACCGCTTTTATTATGCGCCTTCACAAACGGATACGCTTTTACTCTCTTTACAGTCTTCACAGAACGCAGTCCTGGAATCACTCCAAAACCTATTGCGAAAGAGCAGCTTTTCACTCAATCCTCTGGGAAAGAACCAATGGGTTATAGTAAAGGGGACCCCTAAATGGGATCTACACGAAGCTTTTTACCTGGATTCACTGGAAAACGGATTCCATAAAGAAGATGAATTGTCATTATTGGCAGCAGAAGAAAAACAGACTGCTGATTCTGAAAATCGGCTTTATACCCTGGGAGATCCTTTGTTATCAGAAATGGGAGGCAATGTGAGGCTAACGGGTTATATCAGGGACCACCTGAGTGGCGAACCGGTTTTCGGTATTACCGTAATGTCTGAAAATAAATTGCATTTTGCCATGTCTGATACTTACGGTTTTTATTCCCTAACCATCCCCCGTGGATACAATACGCTCATGATCCAGGGATTGGGATACAAAGATTCACACCGTTACGTACGTGTTTTTTCAGATAGTTCGCTGGATATAAATATTGCAGAAGAGGTGTTTTCATTACAGGGTATTGTGATATCTGCCGAAAAAATGGAGAACGTGCGGAATGTCCGTCTGGGATTGGAACGAGTCAGGGCTGACCGTATACGTCATATTCCAACGGTTTTTGGAGAAGCCGATGTGATAAAAGCAGTTTTAACATTGCCGGGTGTAAAATCTGTGGGAGAAGCAGCAGGAGGGTTTAATGTGCGCGGTGGAGCGACAGATCAGAACCTTATACTTTATAATCAGGGTACCATTTACAACTCATCGCATCTTTTCGGGCTTTTCTCTCTGTTTAATAACGATGTAATCAGCAACCTGGAGTTGTATAAAAGTTCGGTTCCTGCACGTTACGGTGGTAGAATATCTTCCGTGCTGGAAGTAAATGCCAGAGAGGGCAACAAAAACCGCTTTACCGGATCGGCAGGGATTGGATTACTAACCACCAAGCTTACTCTTGAAGGACCGATTATTAAAGACAGGACATCTGTCATTGTGGCAGGACGTACAACCTATTCAGACTGGCTTATGCGCCTCATTCCGCAGGAAAGCGGCTACAACGACGGAACAGCCAATTTTTATGATCTCAATGCGGGTATATCGCACCGTTTCAATAACAGCAACCATCTATTTGTTAACGGATATTTTTCTCGTGACAAGTTTTCTTTTGACCCTGACATATCTTACCGCTATCAAAATATAAACGCCTCTGTTCGTTACCGGAGCATTCTTTCCGAAAACACGAACATGGTAATCTCCGGAGCTTATGATAAATACAATTACCATACACAGGATACAACCAATGTTGCCATGGGTTACGATATGGCTTTTACACTACAGCAGACAAGTCTGAAAGCCGATTTTACTACACGTCTGAACGACAAACACAAACTGAACTACGGAATTAATGCATTTTACTATTTTCTGGATCCCGGCAGTTATCAACCCTTTGATGAAAGGTCTCTTGTTGTCCCAGACAAACTGCAAAGAGAGCAGGCTTTAGAGACTGCCGTTTACCTGAGCGACACATGGGACATTACACCTTCGCTATCTGTAGAAATGGGAATTCGTTATGGTTATTATTCTGCCCTGGGACCAAAAGATTATTACCTTTATGACCCGGAAAAACCTCGTTCAGTAGAAACTATAACCGACAGCATATCATTGGCAGAAGGTAACATGGTAGCACCCTACCACGCGCCTGAATTCAGACTTTCCATGCGCTATGCCTTTTCGAATGATTTCTCCGTAAAGGCAGGGTTTAACAGTATGCGTCAGAACATTCACATGCTTTCAAATACTACAGTCATATCTCCTACCGACATTTGGAAACTGTCTGATGCCAACATCAGACCACAAAAGGGCTGGCAAGCCGCTTTAGGTTTTTACAAGAACCTAATGAACAACACATTAGAACTTTCTTTGGAGGGATATTACAAAAATATGGACAGGTATCTTGATTATGCTTCCTATGCCCGTCTGCTGATGAATCACCATATTGAAACTGACGTAATCGAAACACAAGGCAGGGCCTATGGCTTAGAAGTTATGCTCAAACGTAACCTGGGAAGACTCAATGGATGGCTGTCTTATACCTATTCTCGTACTGAATTATGCCAAAATGATCCCAACGTAAGCGATCCGATAAACAAGGGTGCTTGGTATCCTGCACCTTACGACAAACCCCATGATTTGAAACTGGTGGGCAATTTCAAGTTCACACACCGTTTCAGCTTATCGGTTAACCTTGACTACAGTACTGGAAGACCCATAACCATGCCGGTAGGAACGTATTATTATTCAGGAGGATGGCGTCTTTTATACGGAGACAGGAACGCCCATCGCATACCTGATTATTTCCGCATGGACGTATCCTTTAACATTGAACCATCACATAAGCTCACTTTACTTACACACAGCTCCATAACTATAGGAGTATATAATGTCACGGGAAGAAAAAATCCTTACTCTGTTTTTTTCCGTACGGAAGGTAACACAGTGAATTCTTACATGCTATCCATATTTGGTTGCCCCATTCCTTACATTACTTATAATATCAGATTTTAATGTCCATGAAATACTTTATCAGAATATTATGTACAGTATTTCCGGCACTTATAGCCATTTCCTGTATCGTTCCATATGAACCGGAAGAATTGCTCAATCTGGATGATATTATTGTGGTAGAGGGAAATATATCCCTTACCGGTCCTTTCACCATACAGATTACGCGTAGTGCACCCATAAGTTCCTATCAGTACGGTCAGAAGACCATTAAGTATGAACGGAACGCCAACGTATATGTTACAGACAAACAAGGCAGGAAATACATACCGGAAACTAATACTGCCAAAGGAGAATACCTTTTTGATTTTTCTGCTCTGCAACCTGACCATCAGGAAGAATACAAGCTGGTTGTTGAATCCATGGATGGACATACGTATGAAACAGACTTCAAAAAGTCCAGTCACAGCAGCAGCATGGATTTGCATTACAAAGTAGACACTCTTGAAGATAAAATCAAAATCTTTGTCAGTTCTCACGATCAGAACGGTCTTTCAAAGTATTACAACTGGCAATACACCGAAACATGGGATTACGTATCACAGTTGCCTTCCTATTGCTATTTTGACGTATTAGAGGTTAAGGAAACAAAGAATAACAAACCCTGGATGTATCGCTGCTGGGACAGTCGGGAATCTTCTGATATCATTCTGGTAGAGACATCATCACTTTCTGAAGACAGAATAATAGATTATGAGCTCCATTCCATCAATTTCCGTGATATAAGGATCACACAGCATTATACCATAGAAGTTGTTCAGACAGTTTTGGATAGCGAGGCGTACAAGTACATGGAAAATATGAGAAAAAATTCCTATGATATTGGGAATCTCTTTTCTCCCCAACCCAATGAGATCAGCGGGAACATCCGTTGTATAACAGACCAGTCAGTACGGGCCATTGGATTTGTCACTGTGTGCAATTCCGTAAGAAAAAGACTGTTTGTTAATTGTGTAGGACTTCCCGGATATCCACGGGAAGCTATGCCTCAGGACACTTTAGTACCTTTGGATGCCAAGGTGTCGACCATGCTGTCACTCATTCAAGAAGGTTATTCTCCTTATATGATAGACCCAATGGCTAATGTAAGTTATTGGAATTTAACAAGATGTATCGACTGTCGCAGTAAAGGAGGTCAACCTGAGGTTCCATCATTTTGGCCTATTGAATGGCCCAGGTTTTGAAAAAAGTAATTATGAAACGGATCCTTATTTCACTTATATTATTCCTACCTGTCTCTTTTCTGTCTGCACAGTCAGATATGCTTTATGAACGTCTTTATGTCAGTACTGATAAAGAATGTTACCTAGCCGGCGAACAACTGTGGGTCTCTGCTTTCTGTTATGATGCCTCATCAGGCATCCCTTCTCCGGTAAGCGCCGTAGCTTATCTGGAGATCCAGAACTTGTCCGGGACTGTTTCTCAGGCAAAGATTGCCCTTACCGGAGGACGGGGAAGTGGAATGATCAGTCTGCCGCTGTCTATACCCACAGGCATTTATCGTTTGAGTGCCTATACCCGTTATATGTATTCGGAAAGCAATCTGAATTTTTTTTCCAAGTTTGTAACAATTTACAACCCTCTTACGTCGCTACGTTCCGACAATGTAAAAACAATATCTGAACGGGATGCTGTAACAGATTACCTTAAAGAAAAGACAGAAGAAAACTCAAGAGGTTTTACACTTTTGACAAACAAAAAAAATTACTACCCTGGTGAGGAAGTAACCATTACGCTTCATAATGAAATACCCAATCAGGTATCCCTGAGCGTTTCTGTATACCGTGAAGACGATTTGAATTATTTCAGAAATCGTTCAATTATTAATTATGTTGACAGTACGCTAAAAGAAAAACCGTCTCCTTTCCCTTTATGGAAGGTGGATTATGCTGGCGAAATAATAAGGGGACACGTAGTGGATGAAAACAATGAACCAATATCAGAGGTGGATGCATACGGTTCGTATATTTCGATAGCAGGAAGTGATATCCAGTATTACTCAGGCGAAATAAGGGAAAACGGAAATGTCAGGTTTTTTACATCCAATCTGTACGGTGACGGGACTCTGGTAAGTTACGTTCCTTCATTTGAACAGAAAAAATACCATCTTGTACTGGATTCTGTCTTTATGAATCCTAGGATCAGGTATATTCCTGAGCTGATCTTAGACAAGAAACAAAAGGACGTTCTGGTTGAAAGAAATATGGGTGTTCAAATAGCACAAGTTTTCAGATTAGATACTCTGATAAGGGAACATAAGCCGGAAGCCAATTTGCTTTTCGAAAACACGGGTATTGTATATAATCTTGATGAGTACACACGTTTCCCTACCATGGGCGAAGTTATGATAGAATTTATAAAGGAAGCCCGTTTCCGTACGATAAATGGAACCAGGTGGCTACAGGTCCGTCTGAGAGATGCCCAGGGAGTAGCTTATTACATTGAAGACCCTACACCACCCCTGGTACTAGTGGACGGTATACCGGTAAGCGAGCATGAAACGATCTATGCCTACGATCCCAATCTGGTTCGGGAAATTACCATCTATACTGATAAATACGCATTCGGACCCATCTATTACAATGGCATTCTTTTTTTTAAAACTTACAAGGGAGACTTTCCTGAGTTGGAACTTGATGAATCCATGCGTATTCAGGATTTTCAAGGAGTCCAAAAACCCCGTTCTCTTGCTGTGTTACCTGCCGATAGCAGGCTTCCCGATTTACGTCACACATTATACTGGGAGCCCATTGTGGAAGTGGACGCGAACGAGTCAATCACACTGAAAGCAATGACTTCCGAAACAAGAGGTACATTCTGTGTAGTAATTGAAGGAATGGATCGCAAAGGAACACCTGTCAAAGTATCAACCGATTTTACAGTAAAATAAAGAGATCTTTTTAACGTCCGGTAACCTGAAGATAGCGGTTTTTGGCCATCTGGTAATCTTTTACCGCGTCGGTTTTCTTATCGTAACTCTCCTGGAGAAATCCCCTGGCAGCCAGCAATTCGGTCAGGCTGACCGTGCCTGCTTTGAAATAATCCTCATTCAACCTTGCATTTTCTTCCGATTCTTCCACAGCCAGCTCCGCTAAAAGCAATTTTTGATATGATTCTATGAATGAGCCCCACGCCTGCCGGATCTGCATAAGCAATTGCTGCCTTCCGTCTTCTTTCTGAATACGGGCCCTGTCTTCTTCCAGTTTTTTCTGCCGGATCGCAAAAGAACCTCTTGCCCAATCAGATATGGGAACTTGCACGGCCGCCATCAGGGCTCCGTTCCAGTTGTTTTTGTCCAGCAGATTTTCATAATAATACATTGCACCAACACCTAACTTAGGCAGATAACCTGCCCTTTCTATCTTTTTTTGCAGTTCAGCCGCACGCACCCCCATATCCAGCAAACGGTATTCGGTCCGCTGATCTATGACTGAAGCCGGTTCCACATAAAATTCCATAGGATCGGCAATGACAAGGTCAGAAGGAGGACTGATTTCAAAGTTGTCCAATGAATCTACGGACAACCCGATCTCACGTGCCAATGCCATGGTTGTTAGGTATATACCGTTTTCCAACTCCACATTTTTGGTAGTGAGGGTGTTCTTCTGCAATTTTACTTTCAGCACTTCATTCCTTCCAAGGATCCCTGCATTGTAAGCCTGTTGAACGTCTTTTTCCACGGAATCCAGTACGTTTTTCATTAGAGAGACGGTTTTGCGTTTCTCTGTTAAAGAATACAGAAGCCAGTAATACTCTTCTGTTTTCTCCAGAACCTCGTCCACTGTTCTTTGTGTAAAGAGTTCACTGGAAAGGATACCCAAATTGGCCAATTTTGTGGAATACAGGATCTTTCCTCCCATGAATACCGGTTGAATGGCCGTGGCACTTACCAAAATACCGTCTTTGAGCAGTTCCATGCTTCCCAGCATTCCCATGTCAATGGACATCATGGGGTTGCTTGCCTGAAAGCCCATCCCGAAAGCAGATACATTTGGAAAAAAATAGGTCAAAGCCTGTTTTTTCATTTGGAGTGATATCTGCTCTCCCAATTTCATGTCTTGTATCCGGGCATTGTTTTCAAGGGCCATTTGCCTGCAATCCTGTAATGTATAAGGTTGTGAGGCCAGCGGTTTGACAGCCAAAAGAGCGAAAGCAAATACCAAATAAAAGATCTTCTTCATTACAACGTCAGTTTTTCAGGTTCGCTAATAGACCGGGCTTTATCTTGTTTCCGGTATAACAGCCAGTAAATTACCGGCATAAATACAGAAACAAAGAACATAGAGGTAATGATGCCGAAACAAATGGTAGCCGCCATGGGTGCCCATAGTGAATCATTAACTATCAGCATGGGAATAACCGCTACGGCGGTAGAAGATGATGTTTGGAAAATAGGTCGTATACGCCTGCATCCTGCCCTGAAAGCCGCTTCTTTAACAGACGATCCCTCTGCACGCAACAACTCGGCATAATCGAACATTATGATCCCGTTCCGGACCACCAGTCCTATCAGGGTCACCACACCCAGGAATGTGGTCATACTTACAGGCAGGCCCAGTATCCAGGTTCCAACAAGGGCTCCTAAAATGCTTAAAGTGGTGGATCCCATCACCAAGAAAGCCAGGGATACCTTTTTAAAATGGAACAACAGGATCAGGAAGATCATGAAAACGGCAATGGCCACTCCCTGAAGGATCCCGGGCATCATATCCTTGTCCGCCTTGTACGTTCCCCCGTACTCAAAGCCGACACCGTCCGGGATGGGGGTGTTGTCCATCACCTGAACCACCTTGTCAAAGACATCGGTCGA
>LFRM01251337.1_pt1 | contig 10598 bp, 9 predicted proteins | sample 618341 | NCBI WGS metagenome assembly LFRM01 (sample SAMN03654438, study PRJNA283298) | anaerobic digester metagenome | isolation source: pool of bioreactors CSTR01a, CSTR02a, and CSTR03a thermophilic anaerobic... | place: Denmark: Kgs. Lyngby | collected 2014-05-21 | reverse complement strand
CGAGTTTATAAACGAGCTTAGAAGCATTTATGAGCTGAAAGGTCTTGGCGGTGTGTTCGAGAAACTAATACCGCCAGCACTACAGCAAGATATAAAAGTGTTTATAGCTAATCTCAAGATTTTATGGGATATTATAAAGAGTGCCTTAGTGTCAGCCTTTAAGATTCTTGGTAGTCTGCTTAAAGGGTTACTGCGTGCGTTTAATGCCTTGGCTCCTGCTATACATACAATTATTGGTACATTAGCTGGCTTATTAAAAATTATCACTAGTAATGAAAAACTAATGAAGGGCTTGACCACTGCAATATTGGCCGCGGCGGCTGCATGGGCTGTATACAAGCTTAAAGCGGTTGCAGCAAGTATAACTACTGTAGTAATCAAAGGAATAGTTGGCGCAATAAAAGTTTTAGTGACTGCCATGTACTTTGTGGTGTACCATCCTCTATGGGCTTTATTAGCTTTGGGTGTCGGTATTTTTGTAGCACTGACTGGTGCTAGCGATAAGTTTAGAGATTCTATAAATAAGCTGTTTAGTGGATTCACTAAGCTTGGTGGCATAGATCCAAATAAACTGCTATTACCTGAGTCTAAGGATAGAGCTAGTGACTTAGATAAATTCAATAAAGCTCTTGATGGTACTGGAAAAGGAATGGATGAGCTATCAAAGAAAGCAAATAAAGCTTATAAGAGCTTACTGAGCTTTGATGAGGTATTTTCGCTAAAGAGCCCTGACGAAGGAAATGCTGCTGATCAATGGGAAGATTTTATGGGCATCTTCGATGGTGCTGGTTTAGACCTATCTGATATGCAGATTGAGTTTCCTGATGTCGGAGGTATAGCTACAGACTTTGTAGACAATCTTATAGAAGCTCTTGGTGGTAAAGATAAACTATTAGGTGCCGGCATAGGAGGCCTACTTGGTGCTGCTCTTGGGACCATAATTGGTGGTCCTATTGGTACTAAGATTGGTGGTATACTTGGAGCTATAGCAGGTTGGTTCTGGGATGATCTAGCTAAGCAGTTGGGTCTTACAGATGTTGGGACTATTGCTTTACCAATATCAACTGTTCTAGGAGCTGCTATAGGCTTCGTTGCAGGAGGCCCATTGGGTGCAGTAGTTGGAACAGCAATAGGTGCGCTAGTTGGTTGGATAACAGACAGTATCTCAAGGGGTATAGAGGAAGGTGACTGGAGTAAGGTAGGGCTCCCTGTTGGTACAGGCCTTGGTGCTGCTATAGGCTTCATTGCTGGTGGTCCTTTAGGAGCGTTAATTGGTACGGCTATTGGTGCGTTAGTTGGATGGATAACTGATAAGTTTATAGAAGGTTTTTCTACAGGCAACTGGGATGTATCTGGTATAGCATTAGGCTTAGGTACTGGGCTAGGCGCTGCTATAGGAATGATAGCAGGAGGTCCCGTTGGTGCACTTATTGGAGCAGCCGTTGGGGCCTTAATAGGTTGGCTAGTAGGTCTTATAGTAGACAACTGGGGCGCTATAACTGATTGGTTTAAGCAAGCTTGGGCTGATATTGGGAAGTTCTTTGCAGGTATTGGCGAGTGGTTTGCACGGGTTGGAAAAGAAATAGGGGAATTCTTTGCAGGTATTGGCAAGTGGTTAGCTCAAGCTTGGACTGATATATCTAATTGGTTTAAGCAAGCTTGGAGTGATATATCTAATTGGTTTAAGCAAGCTTGGAGTGATATATCTAATTGGTTTAAGAAAGCTTGGACTGATATAACTAATTGGGTAAAGCAGGCTTGGACTGATATATCTGATTGGTTTAAACAGGCTTGGACTGATATATCTGATTGGTTTAAACAGGCTTGGACTGATATATCTGATTGGGTAAAGCAGGCTTGGACTGATATATCTGATTGGTTTAAACAGGCTTGGAGCGATGTATCTGATTGGGTAAGGCAGGCTTGGACTGATGTATCTGATTGGTTTAAGCAAGCTTGGACTGGTATAACTAATTGGGTAAAGCAAGCTTGGAGCGATGTATCTGATTGGTTTAAGCAAGCTTGGACTGATATATCTGATTGGGTAAGGCAGGCTTGGACTGATATATCTGATTGGATAAGGCAGGCTTGGACTGGTATAACTAATTGGGTAAAGCAAGCTTGGAGTGGTATAACTGATTGGTTTAAGCAAGCTTGGAGCGATGTATCTGATTGGTTTAAGCAAGCTTGGACCGGTATAACTAATTGGGTAAAGCAAGCTTGGACTGGTATAACTAATTGGGTAAAGCAAGCTTGGACCGGTATAACTGATTGGGTAAAGCAAGCTTGGACTGGTATAACTAATTGGTTTAAGCAAGCTTGGAGCGGTGTATCTGATTGGTTAGGCAATATTTATCAGTCATTTAAGGACTGGATTTCTGATATGTGGAATAATATATTTAGTAAGTTCTTTGACTGGATAGATAATGCAATAAATAAACTTAAAGATTTCTTTGGTCTGAATAGCAAAGCTCAGAATACTGACATATCATATGCTTACACGGATATGTCAACTGGTACGGTAACTAAGGGGCATGCTGTTGGTGGTATATTCAACAGAGAACACATAGCTAGGATTGCAGAAGGAAATAAAGCTGAAGCAATTATACCATTAGAAAATGAAGCGGCCATGAAGCCATTTGTAGATGCAGTATCTAATGGGATTACATCAGCTTTAATGCCCCTCATAGCTAACATATCGGTAGGACAGCAATCTCAACTTCAACCACTATATGTTGGTACGTTGATTGCTGATGAGAGAGGGCTAAAAGAACTAAGCCGTAAGATGGAGGTAATACAGCTAGAAGAAAGAGCAAGGAGGGGATAAAAATGGCAAATTTCACTGTTAATGGTATAGCAATTAAAAACCCTTCTAGTTTTAAGATTGAGCGGTTCAATGTTACCAACATGGAGCGTCTAGCAGACGCTACCATGGTTGGTGATTTAATTGCAAAGAAGCGTAAGTTCTACTTTATATACGATGCAATTAGCGGCGAGGATTTAGACACTATTCTTGAAGCTATTTGGGACTCAACAACTTTGTTCTTCCCTCTAGAGTATCTAGAAAACGGTGTCCCTAAAACTGCTACAGTATATGTAGGTTCTATACCAACAGAATTGCATAGAGCTGGTAGAACTACTAATTGGGTATGGAAAAATGTTACCTTCAATCTGATAGAAAAGTAAGGAGGTGTAAGTAATGCCACGAGTCGCAACAGATACAGATTTTAATAACGATAGTAGGTATCTTGATGTAAGACTTGATATTTACTTCACCTCTACTCCTTTAAGCGTCTCAAAATCAGATTACTTAATAGACGCTGACTGGCTTGAAGAGGGCTTTGCAGAATCATCCAATCCTTTCGGAGCAATTTCTTCTAACGAGCTCTCCTTCAGGCTTTTCAATGATAACGGTATGTTTAGCCCGACTAATGTGTCAAGCCCTTACTTTGGTAAAATAAAAGCTGGAATACCTGTTGAGTTGTTTATTAAACCAATCTATGATGATGAAGAAGTAGAATGGGTACAGCTGGGTAAATATTACGTTACCGGTTGGGATGCGCAGGTTACAGGTACTTATGTGGACGTTGTGGCGCATGATGCGTGGTACAATATATTTAATAGTCCTATGCCGAATTATCCTATTACACGTAACACCACTTATTATGATTTTATGACAGACTTTTTCAACTTACTTGGAATAAGTGTTACTGTTGATGAGTCCCTTGTAGGTAAAGTACCTTTCGCATTTGTGAGTGGTACTATAAAAGACTTTTTACAGGAATTAAGCGCAGCGGCGCTTGGTTACGTAACAAGTACCAAGAACGGAACACCTATCATAGGCGCTTTTACAAGCGCTAAACCTGTTAGGGCTACTTTAACAGATGCTAATCAAATTAAAACTGTTTCAGCAAAACAGTCTATTATAAAAGCTTATGACGGAGTAGAGTTGACATACAGCGTTCCGCAGATTTCAGCGGTAACTAAACTAGTAGAACTAAACGGCTTAACACTGACACAAGGCATGAATGAGATAACTAATGCAGCATTCAGTACGGGGCCTCTTTGGCAAGTATCTATGATTGATATTAAATCTAATAACGATGTAGTTACACTTAAAGACTTCACAGCAACACAATGGTTAATATCGCTGCTTTTAGAATGTACAATTGAAGCCATTACTGCAGACGTCAAAGTTTATGGAAAGACTATAGGGTTAACAGAATTTACTTTATCTGACGATGCAGCGAAGCAATTAAGTATTTCAAATAAATACATCCAATCAACTGAATATGCGGAGTACTATAAGAGTATCCTAAACGCTTTCGTAAATAATGACACACCGCTGCTATCGTTGTCAATACGCGGCAACCCATTGCTGAACATTGGAGACAAGGTAGTAGTTTCTAGTACGAAATATAATTTGAACTACACAGGTATCATACAAAGAATGAACTACAAATACGCGGGCGGTTTGACGTGCGATATGACGTTGCTGAACGCAGAAATATTGGAGGGGGTGGGTGTATGATATATGGTTCTAACATCCTATCCTCAGTAGTAGCTAATTGGCAAGTAACGAATGGCACTGTTACAACAGATTCTATAACGCTTGAGGCTGGTGGGTATGCTGTTCAAAATATAGATTTAGCAGTATTACAATCTATACCTGAATACATGTTGTTGTCCGTAGTAGCAACGACTTATGCTGACCCGTATGCTATGGGTCTTATAGCGGAACTTAAAGTATTGTCTGAGACAGGTGTAACGCATGTCTACACCATTCCTATAGTTGACACAGGTAATGGTGTATGCTCAGTAGAGTTTCCAACCGAAGCTCTAGACCACGCGTCTTTAACCTTTACATTTAAGGCAACCGCTCCAGTGGTTATATCTGACTACGCTCTGTTTCCTCCTAAATTAACTGATGTTGACTTAACAGAAGTGCTAGACAGATTGCCTAGACTACTATCTGACTATAATAAGGCATCTATAGAGGTTACACAAGAAGAAGACATAGTAGCTTTGATTTCAGCGTATGTCACAGAGACTACTGAACTCACAGGTAAATTCACACTTTCTTATGTCGCCTCAGAACCAACAGAACTAATTATAAGAATTAAAGATAATGGAATATCAGAGCTATATACGCCTATGTATTTTCATGTGAATGCAGGGCGCGGAACAATTGGAATACCACATGCATATTTAATTAAGCAGCAAGGTTACCATAACTTTACTGTTACTGCTCAGGTTGTTAGTGGTTCAATTAAGATAGATACAAGAAAAGTAATGTATGTCATAGACGGCGGTCGTATTGCATATAACGTAATGGACATTGGGTCTATAGTATATGATGTAACTGTTCGCAAGTTAGAATCGGAGTCTCAAATATCTTTTATTTATGCCGCTTGCATAGATGATGGTATTTGTGTTATTAAGAAAAGCGAATACACAGAACTACCGGGCGCTGCCTGGATTGCTGAAGCTACCATCGGAGAAGCAATAGATGCAGCAATAGAATTTGACGGGTATTGGATCACTACTCAGTATCCCTTTACGTTTAATACGGATGAAGACCCTTGGGTAGGATGGGTAACTCCGACAGGTTCTCTTAATGTTAGACGTTTGTATGCACAAGAGGACCCACTGGTTCTAGCTACAGATGTAAGTAAGGTAGCTATGGTGCGTGGTTGGAAAAATACTGTAGATATTGGGCAAGACCATGGTCTGATAGTATTATACATTAAGAACGGGGTACCTTACTACAGAACTTATGCCGAACAAACAACCGGTAGTATGGCTTGGGAAGCTGAAAGACCTTTAGCAATTTTTTCTGGTACAGCAGCAGATATAAATGGCTTCAGAACTAATGACTATAGAGTTGGTATAAATATTCTAGATAGTACTGGTATAACGCATTCTTTTATAACGCATAGGAACTGGGGCGGTATGGCATCACCAGCAGAACGTATTGCTACAAGTATCACGGATGTTACGTTTGGAGTAACACAGATAACATACCATGACACGTATAGTGATGAGCACATAGAAACAGGAATTACTGATGTATGGTTTAATGTGGCGGAACCAATATATCCGAAAGTTTTAAGTGTTAGCAATGATGACGAGTATACGATAAGAATAAAGTTTAGTCATCCCATAGACTATGATTTGTCAACAGTGGGGCAAGCGTTTTCAGTTAGAGATTCGTTGAATACATCGTTTAATATCGTGAGTACATCCGCTGGTGTTGATAATAGTGAGTTGGTCTTAACGCTAGTTAACTTTAATGGTGCGTCTGGTAATATGTTTGTGACTTATAACAGAACTGTAATAAAACTGGACTGTTTGAACCAAGGCAGCCGGTTCGGTATAGATAGTTTTACGTATGAGTTCACACCAGACTTGACACCACCAGAGGGGTTCGCTGAAGAGAATCTTAACGTAGCAGTAACGGATGTAATATTTGATGTTACGCAAGTGTACTACAGTGATGCATATAATGGTGGAGAGAACCTTGAAGCAAGTATAATAGATATTAGTTTTGTAGTAACTAAAGTTGGGTATAACCCACTGTAAGGAGGAAAAGAAAAGTTTTTGGAGGTGTAAGGTAATGGAAATAAAGCAAAATGTAAATATTCATAATAGGTTTGATGTGCATATCGACAACATCGAAACAGGAGAGCACCGAGAACTTGTTGGGTACAACATTATCCTTGATCAAATGTGGACAAGGTTATGTGAAGGTAGCGGTTATTTTTCTTATATTCATTTTGGTACAGGAACTGGAACGCCAACACCGGAGAGAACTAGATTGTTTAGTCATCTAGGAACGCGGAGAGCAGTAACAGAAGAAACAATTAAAGCCTTTCCAGTATCGAGTTGGAAACGAAAAATTGTTCTAAACCCAGAAGAGTTTGTCGGTTCTACGATTACTGAGGTTGGAATTGCACATTATTCATCATCTAACGACCTAGTTACACATGCAATGTTAAAAGATTCTGAAGGCAACCCTATTTCATTTACGAAGACGAGCACAGATGTTGTAACTATTTATGCAACAGTGTTTATAACACTTACAAATACTATTCCCGAGTTAAAGTGGATTGGTATGCCCTATAACAATCAATTAATCAATTATTTAACTGGAAGCAATGCTCCATCTGGTTCTTTTGGGTTAAGTACAATTGAAAATCCAGCTTCAAAATTGGGAACATCCCCCACAGTTACATGGACTTCAGATGCCCCAAATAGAAAAAGAAAAACAAATACGGTAAGGTTTGGAACTACATCGGGAAACGGTAATATTAAATATTTAGACTTTACGAATCTATTTAGGCTAGAATTACCCGCTCCTGGTATATTTTCAGGTCAACCTTACACGGGTGTCAATGTTGGAAGCGGAGATGGGGTTACGAAAAGTTTTATACTACCTTCCGCCAATATTAGGCAAAGCAGTTTAGTTATTAAAAAGAATGGTTTGACCGTCTCAAATTATATCACAAATATAAAGAACCAAGAAAGGAATTCCAGAATTGCTAACCCTGCATCCTTACCAAAGGATGCCAGTGACGTAGCACTCACACCTGATGGCACTGTCATGGCAGCTGCACATTGGGACTCACCACAAGTTACAACATATGATTGGATTAACGAGGAGTGGGTGAAGAGACCTGATCCGGCATCTCGGCCAGCGGGTGTTTGTAACGGGGTAGCACTCACACCTGATGGACTCACCATGGCAGTAGCACATCGGAACTCACCATACGTTACAACATATGATTGGATAGAAGGTGCGTGGGTGAAGAGACCTAATCCTGCATCCTTACCGACGGGTGAGTGTTACGGAGTAGCACTTACACATGATGGCACTGTTATGGCAGTAGCATATGATAACTCACCATACGTCATAACATATGACTGGATAGAAGGAGCATGGGTAAGGAGACCTAACCCGGCATCTCAGCCAGCGAGCACTGGTAACGGAGTAGCACTCACACCTGATGGTACTGTTATGGCAGTGGCACATTACGGTTCACCATACGTCACAACATATGACTGGAACGGAACAGAATGGGTAAAGAGACCTGATCCGGCATCATTACCAGCGGGTACTGGGTGGGGAGTTGCACTTACACCTAATGGACTCACTATGGCAGTGGCGCATGCTAACTCACCATATGTCACAACATATGACTGGATAGAAGGAGCATGGGTAAAGAGACCTGATCCGGCATCCTTCCCAGCGGGTACTGGGCGTGGAGTTGCACTTACACCTGATGGACTCATCATGGCAGTTGCACATAGTGACTCACCAGGCGTCGCAACATATGACTGGGTTAACGAGGAATGGGTAAAGAGGCCTGACCTGGCATTTTTGCCAACGAGTGCCAATGGCGTAGCACTTACACATGATGGTTCTGTTATGGCAGTTGCACATGGTAGCTCACCATGCGTTACAACATACATAGGTTTACCCTTTACCCAGATAACTTTCGACACACCACCTGCTTTGGGGGATGCGATCACAGCGGACTATACTGTGGATGGGGTACACAAGACCGACCAGTATGTTATAGACGTGTCATTTGCAATCCAATTCGGAGAGGGGGTGTAAGTATGCCAGAACAGAATGTTATGAGGGAAGGGACCATCAAGTGCGATTGTGGTCAAGAGTTTTATTTTGAAACTACTATGAACTACATAGATTGTATTAAGTGCAAAAAAAGACATGATGTAAAAAGCTTTCCTATCAAGGAGGTAGAGGCCGGTGGAACTGACGTTTGAAATATCAATGACGCACAATGATGGCGGTAAAACGTTTTGTGGCCATGAACCAAACAATACCTTTATAAAGTACTATCAAGAATCACATCGGCTCGGTAATAAAAGTGCTGAGCCGTACTTTGGAGACTTTACTGATTTAATTTTTAAGTCAGAGCCTAGACGCATAACGCATCATGCAGTTAAAGACTTTGGTATTAAATCATTTCCGCGCCTTGGCGCTTATGGTTTTTATACGCCAAAGTATGCTGAATCTAGTTTCATGGTCATACCAATAAACAGACAGTTTCCATATCATGATGTACCAGAAGTCACTATAACTGACACAGGAACTACAATACATCTCAGCATAGATGGAGATTACGAGTGCTACAGAGTTATTGTAAGGAAGGATTACTTTGCTACAGAGTTTATAACGTATGACACAGAATTTGACTTCGTACCAATGTATGACGGTGAGTGTTTGGTATCCGTCTACGGGCACTCAAATGAAATAACAGTCACTAGTAACCCTTATGAAGAGTATATTACTCTTGTAGATAGAACAGGGGACGAATAAATAATTGAGGAGGGGTGTCGATGGATTCCAATGGTATAAGCTCTTACATCTCTAAGTTATTTGAAAATCATATACTAGTCGCGTTATCGGCTATCGGAGCATTTTTGTACCGTTTCTTTTTTCCAGAAGAACAATACCTATATGGTACATTAGCTGTACTAGGTATGATGGCACTAGATTTAATTACTAAGCTATATGCTATTAAAAAGCAGGCTGGTAGTTGGAGAAAGTCTATCGCTTCATGTAAGATAAGTAGCCAATTGTTTTTTAAGGGTACAATTGATAAACTAATTGTCTTCGGTGTTATGCTCATTATATGTGGTTTTGCATATCGGCTAACAATAGTAGACCAAGTTGCTATTTGGTTTACACAGGTTGTATTTACATTGATGTTTTTGAGAGATGCATTATCTATAATTGAAAACTTAAGAGATGCTGGTATCAAAAGTTTAGGTTTATTTGAAAAAGTAGTCAGAAAGAAAATGAGCGAATATGTAGATGATGATGAGGAGGCGAAGGGATAATGGAAATAACAACTTTACTAACAATGATTGGTCTGTTAGTAGCTCTAACAAATATTATCACTGAGGTGATAAAGAAAGTAACGTGGGATAAGATTCCTACATCATTGCTAGCAGTTATAGTTTCTCTAGTGCTAACGCTAGTTGCATTCTTTGCATACTGCCAAATTTCACAGATAGCAGTTACATGGTATTTCATCGTCGCTGCTGTGGTAGTAGGCTTTATGGTTGCATATGCAGCCATGTTTGGTTACGACAAACTAAAAGAAATACTTGAACGGTGGAGGGTGATTAAAAATGGGTAACAGCCCATTGGTACAATATATAAAGATCTCACCTAACAGTACTAACCCAAGAAGGAAAAAGATTAAGAAGATTACAATACATCATATGGCTGGTCCGTTATCTGTAGAAACATGCGGCGACATATTTGCAAGGCCTGAGCGCAGAGCAAGCTCGAATTACGCCGTTGGTGTTGATGGCAGGATCGCTATGTATGTAGAAGAGAAGAACCGTGCGTGGACTAGCTCTAGTTCTGCCAATGACGATGAGGCTATCACCATAGAGGTTGCTAATAGTGCCGTAGGTGGTGATTGGCCTGTTAGTGATAAAGTCCTAGCACGAACGATAGACTTATGTGTAGATATTTGCAAACGTAATGGTATAGATAAACTTGTATACACAGGCGACAAAAGCGGTAACTTAACAAGGCATGATATGTTCGCTAATAC
>LFRM01267262.1_pt1 | contig 10599 bp, 9 predicted proteins | sample 618341 | NCBI WGS metagenome assembly LFRM01 (sample SAMN03654438, study PRJNA283298) | anaerobic digester metagenome | isolation source: pool of bioreactors CSTR01a, CSTR02a, and CSTR03a thermophilic anaerobic... | place: Denmark: Kgs. Lyngby | collected 2014-05-21 | reverse complement strand
TCCTTACGGTTCTTTAAAGAAGCCTCCGCTGACTTTGCTGTATTTATCGTTTATGCCCTTCCGTTTATAGTGATTTTACTAATCATCACGATTGTGACCGCTCTTATTTTCAGAAATAAGAGAAAAGATAGAAAGAATACGACAATCTTAAATGATACTATCCCAAAGAAAGATAATAAATAATCATCACAGAACACCCTACTTAATCTAACGATATTTCAATAGAATTCCTTCATGTATTAATTTTATGTGTTGGAGTTCTATTTTTTTATTTAGATTCATGATAATTTCACAGTAATTACATCCAAGTTCGGCTAAAAAAAGAGGTGTTATTTCATTATTAGCACCAAGTCTAATTTGAAATAACACCCTTTTATATTGTTTTCCACCAGATACACTTGTCTCTTAATCAATTTAAGCTCATAAATTAATTTCTCTCTAATATGAATGCATGTAATCTGCCTGTCAATGGCAAACTTATTGAGGAGCTTGTAAGGTCTAATTCTTCACCACTCCAATTAATGTCATATTTTTTAATGTGACTAAATTCTAATTCGTTAATCTTTACTAAAGAATTCTTCTCTAAGCTATGATTCCCAGCTAGAATTAATATATTCCCATTTTTCATCTCCCAAGAAGTTGCATCACATTTCGGACTAACGGAGACAATATATTTATTATCCATGAATTTGGCATCTTTGATAAACTCTTGAATATTTTTTCTAAAATTTAAAGCTTGTTTCGCATATGTATGGTATACACCATCTTCAGGTCGTAACCTTGTAGTAATTCCTAACCACAATACGCTGCCAATAAGGATTGCTCTTTGCATATCTTTATAAAAATAACTCATCATTTTATTTTCATCTTTTTCCCATCCTCTGGGATTGACCATATTTACTTGAACAAACTCCGGGAATGTATATTTGAAAACATTATAGAATTCGTCATAATCTCCGCCATTCCATGTGAGATTTCCCCAGGTATAACTACCATAAATATCACCACAGTTTTCTGTCATTATATATGCATTGTCATTTCTAGTTTTCATCCGAGTTAATAATTCTCGAAGCACATATAAGTACCCCTGGTTAAAATCACCAATATTACGATGAGTATGACCTTGTGCATAACAAGGAAAAGGTTCAGCAGATGCTAACTGGTCTAGATAAATACCATCGCATTTATAGGCTTGATGAGCAAAATCAGCCGTATCTAAAAGATAGTCTCTCCAGTAATGATCAGATGGACAATTAACTGTGAATTTCTCAGTTCCATAAGTTTCATAATACATTGAATTGTCATAATTTCTCATTGCCATCTTCTCACCAACATTTTTATGGAAATCTGACTTGATATCAAAGATACGAGCATTAATATACAAGGTTGAAAAACCTTCATTATCTCTTATGTACTCTAACCCTCTTACAAATTCCATTGCACTTCCAAGTTCCATATCAGGATAATATTCTGGATAGAATGAATCGAATCCCGACCTATTCCAACTTGCGATTAGCATGTGGTTAACACCCCAGCTTTTACCCGTTTCATAGAGCTTAGGGATATCTTTAAAATAATTATCTATATTGCCCGATCTCTTGAAATTGTAACATTGATTCAATGCATATTGGTCATCAAGAAATTTTGGAGTATTATCAAACTCAAGGAAATCAGTTATATATTCTCGATAAATTTTAGTACCATAATGCCAATCCTTATCACTTGCAACGACTTTAAAGACTCCCGTATTATGTTTCTCTCCACAACTTATATTTTGGTATACTCTAAAGGCAAAACCCATCCAAGGCGAGTCCGATTCTCCACTAGTTTCAGCAATTATACCGGTGACAGGAAACCTTGAATCGTGGCTTCCAATATATAATCCATTGTTCTCATCGTAGTAATACATCCAACTCATTGATGCTAAGCCACAATAATTAATTTCTCTTCTGTAGATATCATCTACAGGATTACTAGAAGCTCTCCAAAGCTCTTTTCGATCTTTTCCATAGTGTTTTACGGGGTTAACTGTTTTTTCTCCAGCATGATGGGGGTATATTATAACATCATCATCATACGTATCTCCCAGATAAATACCACTCAGCCTAGGCATCATAACTTCTATGATCTCTATGTCCTCGGCGTCGTTAGCAATTTCTGCAGAAATATCTATGGAATCACCTTTAATAAAGATCTTTAAGTTAACACTGATTTTATAGCCACCAAAATTTCCCATGGAAATCAATAATTCTGATTCTTTCTTTGACACGACTGATTCTTTAGGAACTATTTCTATTCTCTCATTATTTCTTATTGCATATAAAGTAACGATTGGAGAATAGGGTTTATTCTTAATAAATTCATTCCCTGTAATCTTATTAAAGATACTTGTAAAATTATTAAGTTCTTCGTCGAACTCAATCCTAAGACAATTTTCATCTAATAACAATAATTTCCACTCCTCTTAATATCCTAATTTTGAATACTTATCTAATGCTTCCTGATTTTTCTTACCTGCACCTGGCATGTGGTTTGAAATATACACACTTGGAGAAACTCCCTTTTCGATCAACTTCTCTACCACAGTGCTTTGAAGTGCCCACATCAAATAACTAGCACCTACTCCACTTGCGGGGCAAATCCTTTGTCCTGTTTCTTCAACTTCAACCAAGGTATCTCCATGACTAGTACAGTTATCTAGAGTATATTTACAAGCTTCAAACAACCTTTTTCCGCTTGGGTGACTACTTTCAAGATTCTTAGAATAATCAATTGAAGTAATAGCAACTGTTAGACACCCCAGTTCATTTGCTTTAAGAGCCAAATCAACGGGAAAATATTTATAACCTGAAACAGATCCTATCATAATAATATCATTAGCCATTATATTTGACCTTCCAAGGACAAAATCCGCAAAACCTGGAATAGAATCATATCCTACTGCCCCTCTTGGTGGAGAACTTCTAAATCTAACTGGGTTTTGAACTTCACATTCAATCTTTATCGGTCTTAATGCCATCATTCCACCAGTACGTCCTACTCCTTCAAACATAAGCATATGCCCAGTATCTAGGATATGCCATGCTGCACCTTCGATTAAGCGACTGGCAATTTCATCTGCTAGTTGTATAATTGTATCTTTTTGTGTTATTTCAATTTTATCTAGTACTGCTCTCATTTCTGAGAAATATTTGTCCATTAACATTTAATTACCCCTTTTATACTTTATAATATTCTCTTCAATTAAAGAATTTGGAAACGTAACACCTTCGAATCTATTTAATAAATAGAGAGCTCCTCCAGAAATAGGATCCATTTTAGGTTCAACATAATAAGCTCTATTTGGTAATGCTTTCAAGTATTTCTTGATTTTATCAATAAATAGACTTCCTATTTTGGTTACTCCACCGACAACTGAAACTGGGACTATTTCTTCATTCATCATATTTCTTACTATCGCAATCTGTTCCACAATAGATTTAGCGGCAGCATCAATAATTTCTTCCGCGAATTCATCGCCTTCATTAGCTGCTCTAGACACCACTTGTGATAACTCAGCTATTTTCATCCGGGTAAATTTTGGCTGATATGCTTCTCTTCGTAGTTCTTCAGTACTTTCAACATCAATTTTTTCTAATACATACTTTTCAAGTAAAGTCTCACGAATTCTCATGTCATATAATAAACTAATTTTGGCTAAACACATTATTCCAATATGATACGCGCTTCCAAAATCTCCAAACAATGGCCCCCAACCGCCAACCAAGATTTTTTTTCCAGATCTATCTCTACCACTCACAAAGGAACCTGTTCCGCAATTAGCGACAATTCCCATTGAAGAAGCAAGTGCGCCATAGAAAGCATTATTTTCATCACTTTCTAAGATGATATCTTCTCTTGCTAATTTCTTTTTTAAATCAACTATACATTCGTTAAATCCAGGAATAAATAAAGCGATTTTATACATATCGTTTATCGTTTTATTTGATATTTTCAATGTTTGTAAAATTAATGATTCCAAAGTTTCACTTGCATTGTCTTCAAAAATTGCATTCGTCCCTAATGATTTTGAATAGCCTAAAACTACTCCATTGGAGTCAAAAACCATACACTCCGTTTTAGTTCCTCCACCATCACATATTAAATAATAATTCATAGTTCTACTCTCCATCTACGACAGAGCCTTAATTCTATTTTTGTAGGGTTTTACAAATTCTTCTATATATTCATCTCCCCCTGGAATATTTGCACTTACAAATACAGGTGGCACTAATCCATCTTTCAAAAATAAATTCTCGATTTTCAAAACAATTCTTTGTGCAATAAATAAACTTCCAAATGTAGATGCCCCTCCTGTTAATTGATCACTATCTGGGATTGTAAGTAAACAATCACCAAAGGGTGCATAGTTGTCTATAACAATATCACTTAATTCATAAAGTTTTTTATTGTTAGGATGTCTTGAATCTAGATCTTTTGAAACTTGTTTAGATGTTACACAGATAACCGTTAGTCCTTTACTCTTAGCATACATGGCTGCTTCTAAAGGAACCATGTTAATTCCTGAATTCGAAGAAATTATTATTGTATCACCTTTCTTTAATCCTGCTGATTCCATAACCTCTTCAGCCTTACCAGGAGTTCTTTCAAGTTTTGTACTGGTTAATGCACCTTCATGTAACATCAAATCATTTGATAATATTGGATTAATCGGCAATAATCCCCCTGCTCTAAAAAACATTTCTTCCACGATCATATGAGAATGTCCTGTAGAGAAAACATGTAACAGACCCCCGTCTCTAATCGATTTATAAGCAGCCTCGGCTGCTAGATCCATCGATTGATTCTCTTGCATTTCTATTTTCCTAAGCATTAAAATTATTTTTTCTATATAACTCTCATCATCAATTAAATTTTCCATTTATTTCTACCTCCATATTCAATTCCTCTCATTACCATTATTATAAAAATATTATATCTACAGCCCTGCTCTAGAAAAGCTATCCTTATTTTTATAGAATTTTAATTAGTTGGAAATTAACCTCAATTTAGGTTATGGAGAAGGGAAATCCCTCCTCCATAACTTTTAATTTATTTACCTAGAATTTCTACACTCAACTCATCAACTCTTTGAGCAAACTCATCAGGTGTTATCGTACCTGACCATAAAGCCTCACATTCTTTTTGAAACATAACCTGAAATGCCGATCCATTGATATGCACAGGATATGGCACTGCAGTTTCTAAGGCCTTTACAAAATACTTGTTGTAAGGTTTTTCACTTTCAAACTTACTTGTATCTACTAAAGTAGATGCTGGTAATCCAAATTTCATATCTAGTGCTATCTGTTGTCCATTTACACCTGATAGAAATTCAACTACTTTCCAAGATAATTCTGGATTTTTTGCTGTTTTAGGAATTACCCATGTATTTACAAAACTTGAAGTTTGGCTAACTCCATCTACACTTGGCATTGGTAATATTGTATATTCAGTATTGTTGGAATCAAAATTTGTACTTGTTGATAAAGCACCTACCTGCATCGCAACTTTATTAGCCATAAATGGTGCAAATTCATTATCTCCAAATTGTGCTGCTTGGGCCGGTGAAGGAACAACTTCGTATGTATTGTATAAATCATACATGTATTGCATTGCTTTCTTTGTGTTTACATCTTGACTAAGCACACTTGTTTTTCCATCTTCGGAATATAATTCTCCTTTAAATGCAGCAATCATCGCAAATGTCTGATCTGTAAAATTCTTCCAATAATATCCCCACTGCTTATCAGCTCCATCACCTTTACTTAGTTTCTTAGCAACTTCAGTGAATTCGTCCATTGTCCAATCTTCACTAGGAATTGGGATACCAGCATCAGTAAACATTTTTGTGTTTAAGTACATAACTTTTGGCGTTACGTCCCTTGCTGCTGCATATAGAGTTCCATCAACAGTTAATGCATTTTTTACTACTGGATAAACTGCATTTTGATATTCATCACTGGCTAATTCATCCAGTGGAAGCAGCATTCCAGAAGTTGCATATCTTGGGATTTGATCCATAGCCAACATCATTACATCAGGAATTTCTCCTCCAGCAAGCTTTGTAACCATAGTATCTGCATATTTACTCGGAATGGTCACGAATTCGAGAATGATATCTTTATTTTCAGCCTCAAAATCCTCTTTCATTTTTTGCAAATGAGCGAATTTTGTGATATCCCACCAAGTGTATACTTTAAGCGAGACAGGTTCATTTACAGACGGTGTTTCACTAGGCGAATTTGGTTCACCAGGCGCATTAGTTTTTGAATCGCAAGCAACAACACCAGATATAAGTAATACAGCAATAGAAAGAGATACCAGCTTTTTAAGATTAATTTTTTTCATGATTGACCTCCAATATATATTTTTTTTGATAACTAATTATTATTTTCCTCCGAAACCAGAATTCATCGTTGAAGCCATAAAATGTTTTTGAAATAGAAGATATACAATAACGATAGGTATTACGCTAAATGTAGCGCCTGCTAAGAGCACGGCCCAGTTTGTCTCCCATTCCTTTAAATACTTCAATCCTACTGTAAGTGTGAGTTTATCATAGTCGTTTATTACGAGCATTGGCCAGAGAAATGCATTCCAAACACTTCTAAAGGATAAAATTGCTGTAGTTGCAATAGCAGGTTTCGCGTTGGGAAGTATAACTTTGAAAAATACACCTATTCTAGAACAGCCATCAACAATAGCTGCATTCTCAAGATCCTTTGGAATACTCAAGAAATACTGTCTAAAGAAGAAAATATTAAATGCATTTGATGCCGTAAAAATATTAGTTAAATACAACGCAATATATGTATTGTATAGATTCATATCAACGATTATTTTATAGTTTGGTATTAGAGTAACATGGCTCGGAATCATCATCGTACTTATGAAAGCCATGAAAAGTAAGTTCCGTCCTTTAAATTCAAGTCGAGTCAAGGCATAGGCGGTAATAGATGCTATGAAAATCATAGTTATGGGTATCGCAATTGATAGAAAAATAGAATTCACCATAAATCGTCCAAATGGTAATACTTCAAATAGTCTCTTATAATTTTCTGTTGTAAAGGGATCAGGAATCATATTTAATGGACTATCGCTATAAAGTTGTTGTACAGGTTTAAATGAAGATAATAGCGACCAAATAAATGGAAAAATCATAAATAAACTAAGGGCTATCATGAATACGTTATAAAGTATTTTTTTGTTTTTCTTAGTAAATTTAAACTTATTCTTCTTCATCTTAATCCCCCCCTTGTTCGTTTCTAAATCTGTATTGAATTAAGGTTACTACCATAATTAGCACAAAGAATATCCATGCTAGCGCTGATGCATAACCCATATTGTAGTTCATAAATCCTTGCTCATATATATAATACATAATGGTACTGGTTGAACCATTTGGTCCTCCACCCGTCATAATAAAGATGGATTCGAACATATTAAATGCTTCGATCACAAGTAATATGGCTACAACAAAAGTTGTATTTGAAAGCATTGGTAATGTAATTTTTCTGAACGTTTGAAACCTCGTTGCACCATCAACTTCAGCGGCTTCATAAAGAGATTCAGGAATTGTTTGAAGTCCTGCGAGAAACATGATCATATAGTATCCACTCATCTGCCAAATTCTCATTATAATAAGTGCTGGTTTGCTCCAATCTGGACTATTCAACCACATAGGAACATTCTTAAAACCTAGTGAATATAGAAAGTTATTAATAATACCCATCTCAGGATTTAATATCCAAATCCACACCATACTTATAGCAACTGTTGAAGTAATACTTGGAAGAAAAAGAGCTGTTCTATATAAGTTTGATAGTCCCTTGATTTTCTTATTAATTAATATCGCTAGTCCTAGCGATATTGCTAATACGATGGGAACAAGAAATACTACGAAATAGAATGTATTTCCAAAATATTTATAAAAATAGGCATCGTTAGTAAATGCTTTAATATAATTTTGAAATCCAATGAATTTAGGTGGAGTTAGCAAATCATACTCAGTTAAAGATAGATAAAATGAATACATTATGGATCCAAACGTAAATATACTGAATCCAATTAATGCTGGTGTTACAAACATCCACCCAACCAGAGCTTCTTGTTTCTTTAAAGTAAGCCTTGGCTTCTTGTTCTTCTTCCCTATCTTTTGGCTTCGTCGACTCTCCTTTAGCATAGCAATAGCACTTCCTTTACGAAAAAATTTAAATTGTCATGTTGTCATGATAACTTAGCTTAAAAAAATATCTTTTTATCTTTTTAGCGTCACATTAAATTGATATTTGTCACTTCTGTAAACTGAATCAACATACTCAAATGGTACCCCTTGCATGTCAAAAGTAGTACGCTTAATTGAAAGTATGGGAGTCTCATGTAAAATATCTAATAATTCTACATCATTCTTACTTGGTAACCCCGCTGAGATTGTCTCTCTTCCTTCACTACTTTCTAAACCATATTTCGTTTTAAGTAATTCATATAATGATTTGGATAGATCTTCGTTTTCTATTCCAGCAAATCTACTAAAAGGTATATGAAGTCGTTCTATAGCCATCGGTGTTCCATCTGCTAGCCGAAGTCTAATAATTAAATAAATCTTTTGGGATAAATCAATATCAAGCGCTTCTGCTACAGTTTTACTTGGTGATATGATTTTCTGTTCAAGTACTCTAGTAGATGGCACTAGGCCTAAATTTTTCATTTCTTCACTAAAACCGTTTAAATGATTAAGCTGCATATCTGCTTTCTTACATGAAACATAACTCCCTTTACCTTGGACCTTAGTAATTAGCTCAAGATTTAACATACTATCTAAAGCTTTTCTTACTGTAATTCTGCTTACTGTAAATAAATCACAGATTTCATTCTCTGTAGGCATCTTATCACCATTATTTAATTCACCAGATTCAATCAGTCCTGTATAGTAATTAATTATTTGCATGTATTTAGGTTGTGCTTTCAATTATACCCCTCCTTCCTTATAATCTGGCATCGTTTACAGTTGACATGTTGTTATTACAAGTTTATTGTAGCATACCTCTATTCCTAACTCAATAGTTAATATAAATATTTTTAAGTCTGATTTCAATTATATTAATCTTGATAATAATTTTGTTTTAGTAATAACCCAATTAAGTGAATTTATAAGAAATACTCTTGAAAAATTTCAGTAAGATGAGTTTCATTAAATTCCTCACTTGCCTCAGTTAGTATATCTTCTCTATTTTGGCTGGGCAAATGTGTAAGAATAAGTTTTTTAACATTCGCGGCACATGCAATCTCTCCCGCTGCTTTAGCTGATAGGTGATGATTGGTTTGAGAAGTTTCTTTATCTAGATAAGTGGCTTCACACAAGAATAAATCTGCATTATTAGCTGCATCTATTATTTCTGAACACTTCCCTGTATCTGCTGAATAGCAGAACACTTTCCCTCTATATGATATTCGAATTGCATAAGTCTCTACTAAATGCTGAACCTGATAAAAATCTATTGATATATCCCCAAAATCTAAATTATTGTTAGAATGTATCGTGTGGAAATTAAACACATCATTTGAATTCAGTTCTTCTTCTACCCATTTAGGCATACTAGGTGATATAAATTCTATTCGAGAAATATCCTCCCCTTTCGATTTTCTAGTTTCTATTTCGTATTTAGCTGGAAACAGATCAGCCATGTGGTCGAAATGAAAATGTGAAATTATGATAATATCAATCTCAGCTAAATCAAATTTCTGTTTGAATTTAGCTATGCTTCCATTACCCATATCTAGTAGAATCTTAGTTTTCCCCATTTCTATTAGAAATGAGGAACAAGCTCCATTAGCACTGGGACACGTTGCATCATTTCCTAAAATAGTTAATTTCATTTTGCACCTCTCGCTTATTTATTTTTTTACTTTCTTTTACAGTCTAGAACATATTGAATAAAGTGTCTATGCTAAATAATATAATTTTGTACAGCTCTGCAAACCGTCCCAGCATTCTTCATATCATAAGTAGGTTTTACTCTCTTTTTTATCTGTGTGGAAATTAAATATCATCTTAAAAAAATGGTAATTTCGCCTCATTTTTCTGGCTAAAATCATATTGTTGCATTATGATATTAGGGTAATGACTAATCTCTAGATCAGATACAATACAGGAAACTTAAGCTTTTAGAAGTAAATAAAGCTTACACATATAATTAGTTAAAAATAGACTTTTCTTAAATATAACCCTTACTACTTTAAATGATGATAATCTATAAAGATTTATTATGATTAAATCAAACGATAATGGAGGAAAAATCTTTGAATTTAGATGCAATACGAATAAGAGAACTTACCGAATTTTTAGTAAAACAAAATAGTGTTGTGGGTACTGATGGAGAAAACACCATCATGATAACCTTAGAAGATCTTCTTTTGAAAAATCCATATTTTCAAGACCATAAGGATTTTCTTAAAGGGATCCATGATAGCTCAAAAGAAAGAACGGCTCTTTTAGCCATGGTTAGAGGTGAGAAAGACGTTAATGACAAAACTGTTATTCTTTTAGGTCATCTAGAC
>LFRM01191732.1_pt1 | contig 10599 bp, 8 predicted proteins | sample 618341 | NCBI WGS metagenome assembly LFRM01 (sample SAMN03654438, study PRJNA283298) | anaerobic digester metagenome | isolation source: pool of bioreactors CSTR01a, CSTR02a, and CSTR03a thermophilic anaerobic... | place: Denmark: Kgs. Lyngby | collected 2014-05-21 | reverse complement strand
CTGATTGGCAAATTTCATGTATTATCACCCGCCGGCTTGGACGATGAACGGGCTATTTTATCCCTGGATCTTCAGAGTGGACCTTCATTTCCCCGCCAGCGGGGGCCCCAATGGCCGGCTTTTGATCCAGGGATTCTTTAATAACCCTGCTCTGATCTGGACTCCTTATAGCTTTAAATGATGCGGCTCTTTCGCACGCAGGTGCTCAATTAGAAAGGGGTTTAATACTTTAATTAAAGTACCTTTCATCCCCAGTGAAAACGATTCGATGATCCCGGCGCTTTTCAATTTCCGCAGCATATTCACAATTACTGAACGTGTAATTCCCAACTGATCGGCTATTTTCCCGGCAACCAGGATTTTCTCAGTGCCATCGAAATCACTAAATATCTTCTGCGCTGCCTCCATTTCACAATAGGAAAGGGCGCCCACAGCCTGCTGCGCGACTTCCCGGAAACGCTCCTCTTCTTCCTCCTGCTCCATTTGGTCCCTCATCAATTCCATAATTAAAACTCCCGCGCATTTTTCAGCCAGGAAAACATCGTCCGCCGTAAATGGTTTCTCAACCCGCGCCAGCAGTAAAGTACCCATCCTTTTCCCATTGCCGGTAAGCGGCATTACAGTCATAATTCTATCTGCCTGCCGGGAGTTGGAACCGATGAGGAAGGCGCACTGTTCCGGTTCCTGCCGGAGATTATCTCTCAAATCATTACTATCCAAAAGAAAATCGTTATATACTTCTGGGATACTGCCCTGATCAATAATCTGCCTGATGCTCTCTTCACTATCGAAATCATCATTAAAAGCGTAGCCAAGTATTCTACCTTTCCGGTTAACGATCAGGACACTGGCATCAATGACCTTCCTTAGTACCTCCGCGATGGCGGCAATATCGAAGTTCTTATCCTGCGTTTCCTGTATAATTCTGTCGATAGCCCGGCTTTTTTCTAAAATTGGTGAAGTAATCATCTTGATACTCTTCCTCCTTAATTTGTCCACTATTTCAACAACTTTAATTTTTACTTTTTCATGCCGCTCCTTTTACCCGTCTTATAGTCCCGGTTAAGTAAGCGGGAAGTCGTCCAATAATTTAAATGCTCATAGACACTCCGCTTCACTTTTATATACAGCAAGCTCCAAGCCCCGGCCTTACTGGCTGGCAGAGTGAAAAAATTCACTAGCAAAACCCAAAAAAAAGCCTGTAACCTGGAGCATAGCAAGACCATGGATCGGGCAAACTAGCTCGCACATTTTTTAATGATAGCCCTGGAATCACCTCTAGCTTACATCCGCAAAACCTCCTCTTATTATTCTGCATCAATCGTCATTTTTCTACTATATTTGCAAAATCTAAACTATAAATATTATAACCTTTTTGGGCAATATGTCAATTACTATAATTGAGAATTATGGTTATAAGATAGCAATTTTTTATTTTTTCATCCAGAGTCTGCTAGATTAGCGGGAAAAATGATCGTCTTAGAAGTAGTGGCAATCAATGAAGGCGGAGCAAAGATAAACCCGGCCTGTTCCAGCCAAATCCTGGAAAGGCCGGGTTTTGAAATCAGGGGTTTAAAACCAGCCTTTAAATCACATCATCAAATATGCCCATGCGGCCTGGCTTGAAAATCCTGGCATCCATCTCCTTTAAATCCTTGCTGATGATCGGTTTAAATTCCATCTGCTTGAGAATATCTTCTTCCAGATCAACACCTGGTGCAATTTCCGTTAGTATTAGCCCTTCCTTGCCCAGTTTAAAGACAGCCCGTTCAGTTATCACTGTCACATCCTGGTTCTTGGCAGCCGCAACTTTTCCGCTGAAGCTGATCTGGCCAACCTTTTCCTTAAGTTTAACGACATCGCCCTGCTTGATGATCTGCAATTTCCCATCGGAAACCTTGGCCTCGAAACCTTTGGCTTTAAAGTAACTGACAAAAACGACCCTTGGGGTTGACTGGCTGATGTCAATAAACCCGCCTGTTCCGGCGATGCGGTTGCCGAATTTACTGACATTGACATTGCCTTCCTTGTCGATCTCGGCCGCACCTAGAAAAGTAATGTCCAGGCCACCGCCATGATAAAAGTCAAACATATTGGAATGAGAAATAAAGGCCTCGGGATTGACGGCGCATCCAAAATTGGGAATGGGGGCCGGTGTCCCGCCGAACACTCCAAGCTCCACTGTCAGGGTAATATGTTTGCTAATTCCTTCTAAATCAGCCACCGGACCGAGAGCCGCGCCGATGCCGATACCGATATTGACCACAGCGCCGGGGAATAGCTCGAAGGCAGCCCTGCGCGCAATGATATCGATGGGCTCCAGTTCATCTTTAACGAGATTTTGCATGGCCAGGGGCTGTCTTAGTTCTCCGCTTAGATAGGGGCTGTAGAAAGTACCGGGCGTCTGCCGGTGATTAACCTCCTGGTCTTCGGCAATTACAATGGCGTCCACAAGCACACCCGGGACTACCACAGCTTTGGGGTTTAAAGAACCGTAGGTAGTCACCTGCTTCACCTGGGCAATAACTATGCCTCTGTGAGATTTGGCACACGTGGCTATCTCCAAGCTTTCCAATTTAAGCGCTTCGTGTTCAATTGTCAGGTTGCCCTTTTCGTCTGCGGTTGTCGCCCGCACAAAAGCCACATTGATCGGAAAAGTATTATAAAACAGCCATTCCTCGCCCTTAATATTGATCAGTTCCACTAAATCTTCCTGGGCCTTGGCGGCATCATTAACCTTTCCGCCTTCTTGCCGGGGATCGACATAGGTGCCGAGACCGATTTTCGAAATGATACCGGCCTGTTTAGCCGCGCTCGCACGGTAAAGCTGGTTGAGAACACCCTGGCGCAAGATATAACATTCTACTTCATTATTTTCCAGCATTTTCCTTAATGGCGGCGCCGCGTCCGGGTGGGTGCAGATATGCCTTTTTAATAAACCGGGAAGTGCAAATCTCGAATCACCGCGCTCATCCCAAACCGCATGGCCGCTGCCGGAAACGAGGGTCAATCCACGCGGTGACTGCGTCTTTTGATAACGCTCAACCAGGCATTTTACCAGATATTCCGGATAGCCAATTAATCCGGCTGCTGCCGTGACGAGCGTGTCACCATCTTTAATTAAACTAACCGCTTCACTACCCGTCATTATTTTGTTCTTCAAATGATTACCTCCCCATTAAATTAAATATTGGTTTATTATTGCAAGGTTCCTGTATCGGAACCTAAAATTTTCAAGGTTGAGCCATTTTAATTCAGTTATAAATAAAAACTGATTAGGCAGCAAATAGCATTTCCTGCAATTTACAAATATAACATCATTTCCACGCATATTATTATACAATAATTCCAACCCAATGTCATTTGGACTTTTGACTAGTTAACTCTGTTTCTCTTTTCCTCCCCCATTTACCTGCCGGCATCATGCAAATTAATTTGCCGGCCTGACACCAACCAGGCGGCAAAGCAAAAAAACAGCTCTCCTTTGCCACGCAAAAAAGAGCCTAGAATTCCTTTTTCCGGTAAATACGCACCGAAATCAGCAAAGATAGGGCCAGGATGGCGAGGAGCAGCAGCAGGTAGCCGATGCCAAGTGCCGTTTCCGTTTGGCTGTTGACAAACTCCAGCAAACTGCGGATCAAGGCAGCATTCCAATTTTGATAGATATATTCCGCCAGGAAATTGCCGCCGAAGAAAAAGGTGAAGAATAGGACGAAGCTGATCATCCTCGATTTAACATAACCCCATTTGAAAAGGGCCGGCAGGTAGATGCTATGCATCAGGGTCACGGCAAACAAGGCCCCAATCAAGCCTTCCAGGGTTAAAGGGTATACTTTTATCGGCAGGTGCGCCAGATTGATCAGTGCGGTGATTAGCAGGTAGAAGGCCATGCCGATGCAAAAAAATACGTAGACAGAGAGGTAGCGGGAGGCCACAATGGTGGCCCTGCTTACCGGCATGCTGTTGAAAATTACATCTTCTTTGCTTTTTTCGGCATAGGCGCAGGCATTGCCGATCAACATGTAGGTGACGGCCACCATGGCGGCGGTAAAGATGGCCGCGCCGGCAAAGGCACCGTCCCCGGAGATATTTTGAAAAATCAGCAGCATGGCGGCAATAAAGACGGCGGTGAGCAAGATATACCTTTTCAAAACAAACAGGTCTTTTAATATCAAACTAAACATTTTGCGGCCTCCTCGTGTAATAGAGCATGATCTCCTCCAGGGAAGGTTTTTCCACCATCACATTCTCCCTGAACAACCTCATCACTTCCTGCTTATTGCTGGTCAAGCCTTCGAAGCCGAACCTGTTTTCTCTCACTCCGACCAGGTGCTTGCGGATATCGCTGTTGAGCACTGCCCTGCTTCCCTTTACCAGCGCAAAATGATCCAGAATATCGTCCTTGGCCGCTGAAAACTCGATTCTGCCGTTATTGATAAAAGTGATAAAATCGGCTATTTTGTCGAGATCCGAAGTGATATGCGTGGAAAAGAAAACACCTTTTTGTTCATCCTGCATGGTATCGGCCAGTATCTCCAGCAGCTCGCTGCGGACAACCGGATCGAGGCCGGAAGTCGGTTCATCCATGATCAGCAGCTCGGCCTGGTGCGACAGGGCCACCGCCAGGGAAAACTTCATCTTCATCCCCTTTGACAGCTCCTTGATTTTTTTATGGGGCGGCAACCCGAAGTCACGCAAATACCTGTTAAAAACGCCGTCTTCCCAGTTTTTATAAAAGGGAGCGATGATCCGTTTCATCTGGGCAATCGTCAGCTCTTCGCAATAGTAGCTCTCATCGTACACAAAACCGATCTTGTTCTTAATCTCTTTTTCGTGCTGAATATGATCCAGGCCAAAAACCGAAATTGTGCCGCCGTCTTCCTTTAACAGGTTCATGATCAGTTTAATGGTGGTGCTCTTCCCGGCACCGTTTGGGCCGATAAAACCCATGATATACCCGCGCTCCAATGAAAAAGTGACATCATCAAGGGTAAATCCGCTGAATTCCTTTTTTAAATTTTTCACTTCTAAAATCAGGGACATTTCAAACCTCCTCGTAGAATATTTTAAGCATCCCGCGCAGCTCTTCGTAACCCAGCTCGATCGATTTGGCCGCTTCAACGGCCTCGCTCAAATTCTCTTCGACGATTTTTAACCGCATCTCCCGCAATAACTCCTTGTTCTGCGCGGCCACGTAAGTACCTTTACCGGGCACCGTGGTGATATAGCCCTCCCGCTCCAGCTCCTCGTAGGCCCGCTTGGTGGTGATCACGCTGATCTGCAGCTCCCGGGCCAGGGTTCTAATCGAAGGCAAAAGCTCGCCCTCGGCAATCTCACCGCGCATGATCAGGTTCTTGATCTGCTTTACGATCTGCAGGTAAATGGGATCGGACGATGCATTGGAAATAATTAAATCCATGAAACCACCTCAGCTGTGATCATCCCAACCGTGATCATCCATTATAGTGTTCATATACACTATATACACTATAGACAGTTTTGTCAACAGAAATTTTTCCGAAAAAGAAAGAAGCGGCGATTTATTTATTTTGATTTTCTTGATTCGTTCGCGTTACAATAGATAAGGCCATTGGAACAAGAGCATGTTATGAGCGATATGAGAGGAGCAAGCGATAATGGATATTTTAATTAAAACGGAGCGGTTGACCAAGAGATTCGGAGCGGCCACGGCGGTTGATAATCTCAACCTGGAGGTAAAGGCCGGTGAAATTTACGGTTTTTTAGGGCCAAACGGCGCCGGAAAGACAACGACAATCCGGATGCTGGCCGGGCTTTTGGAGCCCAGCGGCGGCCGGGCTGTGATCTGCGGCTACGACATCAACAGGGAAGCCCCGCAAGCCAAGGCGCTCATCGCTTACGTGCCGGATCAGCCGAAACTTTACGGCAAGCTGACGGCGCGAGAATTTTTAGCCTTTATTGCCGCTCTCTACCGGATGCCGGCAGAACTGTCCCGGCAAAGGGCTGAAGAGCTGCTGGAGATGTTCGGCTTGCAGGATCGGGCCGATGAACTGCTGGAAGGTTTTTCGCATGGCATGAAGCAAAAGGTGATGCTGGCGGCAGCGCTCATTCACCAGCCGCGGGTGTTGCTGCTGGATGAACCGACGGTTGGCCTGGATCCGCGCAGCGCCCGCCTGCTTAAAGACGTGCTGCAGGAGATGGCACGCCAGGGCGCAGCGGTGTTCTTATCCACCCATATCCTGGAGATAGCCGAACGGATGTGCCACCGGGTGGGCATTTTAAAGGAAGGGCGCCTGATCGCCCAGGGCAGCCCTAATGAACTGCGCCGGCAGGTTGGCCACGGCGAAGAGAGCCTGGAGGACATCTTCCTGGAGCTGACCGCCGGCCACGAAAGCGCCGAGCTGATCCGCAGCCTCGAGGAGGTGAACGGACGGTGAAATTGATCCTTCCTCCCCCGCTTGCGGAAGCACCGCCTCCCCGCTCCGCCTGGCAGGATCTGCGGCTGCTGCTTGCCGTCCACCTGCGGGTAAGCTTAAACAAGATCCGGCATTGGCCGCTGGTCAGCAAAATTATTATGGCTTTCTTTGGAGTGGGTCTGCTCGCCATGATCATCTACCTGGGCACGCTGGCTTTCGGCGCCCTGGAGACGATGGATCCGGCGGTGGCGCGCGGTTTTTTATCGCTCCTCTTCATGGCTGGGATGTTTGGAGTGATTTTTTTCGGGATCACCGCTGCCTTTGCCACTCTTTACCTGTCCGAAGACCTCGAACTCTTATTCATGGCCCCCATTCCCAGCCGGGCCGTATTCGCCATGAAGTCACTGCTAGTGGCCGTTGACAACATGATTGCCATCGCCATCTTCGTTTTGCTCCCGGGTCTCTTTTTCGGGCTGCTCTTCGGAGCCGATCCCCTCTATTACCTGTGGATGCTTCTGGCCGGGCTCGGCCTACTCACCGTGGGCACCGCCCTGGCAGAGCTGTTAAACCTTTTGATCATGCGCATTGTCCCGCCCCACCGCAGCCGTGAAGCGGTCGGAGTGCTCGGCGGGGTGGCCGGGATCATGATTGCCATATTTTTTCAGCTCCCCAACCTGATCATGTCCCAGGGCGATCGGCTAGATATTGGCGGCTGGCTGGCCACGCAGCAGCGGCTGCTCCAGGTCATGGATTATTTCCCCTGGGGCTGGGGCTCGCGGGCCTTGGCCGGCGGGGCGGCGGGCAACCATTTGGCCGCGTCCGGCTGGTGCCTGCTGATCCTGGCTCTGGGAGCCATTCTTTTTGCCGCCTCCTTTTTCCTGGTGGAGCGCAGCTTCCGCCAGGGCTGGATCTCGCTCAGCGAGGGAGGCGGCGGACGGCGTAAAAGACGGCGCTCCAGGGAAAGCGCCGGCCGGAGCCTGCACCATCATGAACAAACCGGCCTGTTCACTGATTACAGCCATGTTTACAGCACCGGATCCGCCTGGCGGGGGATGTGGTCTGTGGCTAAAAAGGACCTGCTCTATTTGAAGAGAGATGCCCGCGAATGGTTCGGTTACCTGATTCCCTTAATCATCATGCTCTTTTTCATCGGGCAGTACCTGTTCATGCCGGCAGATGCTGCCCAGAGTTCACTCATTGCCGTATTGATCATGTATACGATCATGTTCAGTGGCAACATGGCCCTTTCCGCTTTCGGCCGGGAGGGGGAAGCAGATTGGCTCCTTAACAGCGTCCCCCTGGCCGGCTGGCCGGTGGTCTGGGGCAAACTGGTGGCGGCGGTGCTGCCCACCCTGCTCCTGATGGAGCTGCTGCTGGCGGGGACCGGCCTGCTGATCGGCCTGCAACCTAAATTAATCATCGGTTTGGCCGTAGGGGCTGTCTTTATCTCGCTGGGAGCCAGCGCCATCGGGCTGCACTATTCGATTCGCTACTGCCGCTACAACCCGGAAGCACCGCAGCAGCGCATCAAGCCGGGGCCGGCCATGTTTATGTACCTGGTGAACCTGGTCTTTATCTTTTTGATCGCTTTCGGCTTGCTCTATATCTTCCCGCCGGCCCAACTGATCGCGATGCTGGCAGATCTGCCTCCGGTCCCTTTTGCCTGGGGTTTTCCGGAGACGCTACTTTTCGTCGTCTCCCGGCTGGCTAAGCCCCTGCTCTGGCCGGCGCCGTGGCGCGTGCTGTTCGGATTGCTCCTGACCGGCGGCATCTGGGCTGCGGTCTTCTTTAGCTTCATGGCTGCCACGGTGCAGCAAAGCCGCAAGGGGCTTAGGGGCGAGATCGTCACCGGCGTAAAAAAGAAACCGAAACCGCTCACATTACGCTAGAAAAGAGGTTTGGGGCTGGCTGTACAAAATAGAGCGGTTCAATAGCAGGATTAACCGGACGGTTGAAAGAAAAAATAGGGATAAAAGAAGAGGAGGTCCCCTGCATGAACACAGTAGAGAAAGCTTTGATGCACGGTCTGTTCGTACACCTGCATCATAATATTGACAAGGCCATTGATTTCGGGATCTTTCAGAAGCTGAATGAAATGGTCGGCCAGATGTCTCCCGGAGAGTTGTTGATCGGGCCCGAGGCCAACGACGACGCCGCCGTCTTCCGCATGCCCGGGGACGAAGGCCTCATGGTAGCTAAAATGGAGAGCCACTGCTCCCCTTGCGTGCCCCGGCCTTATGACGGCGCAGCCACTGGGGCCGGCGGAGCGATGCGCGACGTGGTGGCCATGGGCGCGCGGCCGCTCTTTTTGCTCGATTTCATCGGCACCCGCCCCCTGGATGAAATGGTTATCGTGGGATCCTGCGGCTTTAAGGGGCAATGCACCTGCGGCCATTGCCGCACCATGACCAGCGGCGAGCGGGTCAACCTGCTCGTAAAAGGGATCCGCGACATGTGCGAGGCCATGGGCGTATTTGTGGCCGGCGGCGGCCTTTCCACCTCTTTTAGCGATATTGTCCCCGCGGTGGTGGTGGCGGTAATCGGCCGCATGGTGGCCGATCAGCCGCTGACCAAGCCGGCCAAGCGGGTGGGAGACCGCCTGGTCATTATCGGCGAGACCGGCAATGACGGCAATGACACCCTCTTCCGGGCGGGGCTGGTGGAGGAGATGCGGCCTGCCGAAGCGCTGTTCAATGAGGAGCGGACCACCATGGAAGCGGCGCTGGCGGCGATTAAAACCGGCAAAATCAACGCCTGTTCCGATCTGGGTGCGGCAGGCATCGGGGCGGCGGTCAGCGAATCGGTCCGCTTCGGCGGCCTGGGAGCCCGGGTTGATCTCTCGCGGGCCCCGGTCAGGGTGGAAAACCTGACCCCGGAAGAGATCCTGATCTGTGAAACCCAGGCGCGAATGCTCTTCCAGGTGGCGCCGGAAGACGCGGCGGAAGTAATCGCCGCGGCGCGCGCGCAAGGGGCTGCCGCAGCCGATATCGGGGAAATCACCCCCGGCAACGAGGCCATCTTCCTCTACGGCGATAAAGAGGTGGCGCGGATTCCCCACACACCGCCCAAAGAGCTGTTCGAATAAAACCTTAACCAGATAACATCAAAGCGGCGATCCAAAGAATGCAGGTTTTTCGGGATCGCCGCTTTTATTATTAATTCACCAAAATCGTGACCGGCCCCCTGGACTATCATTAGGTTTGACAGGCATACCCCACCTGTGGGCATCATCAGTAAGAATGAAAATATTGCTGGCTACAATCTCCTCTCCACTGGCAGTTGTACAGGCTCCGGAGCCGTTCTCCCAAAATGGTGCTGAGCATAATCCCTTCTCCACCCTCTGGGGGGAGAGGGGCAGGGTGAGGGGGCTTAAATCCGGCTAACGCATTTCTGAAGCAATCGATGGCAGTTTAGCGATAATCAATCCTAGCGGTGTTAGCCAGGGTGCGAATGCATGATCTTGAACTCCAGTAGTAAGAAATCCTTACCCAGTGCCTTGACAGGGGCGGAGCAAGACCGTATAATCTTATTTGAACCTGTCGGGGTGGCGGAACAGGCAGACGCGCACGTTTGAGGGGCGTGTGGTGTAAACCGTGGGGGTTCAAGTCCCCCTCCCGACACCATAAAAGTCAAAAAAGGCTTTGCACGATTGGGAAATCCAATCATACGCAAAGCCTTTTCCATTGGATACGTGTCCTAGATTCCACTTCGCGATGGACACTCTTGCCTTCGGCTAATGGTTCCCACTGCCATGCCCATAGCGGACTTCCATGTGTCAGGCGCACATACAATAGGACTGCCTCTTCGGAGCAGGGCGATGAGTCAAAGTCACCGTCCCCTTGACTCAACGTCTCTCACAAACAAGGCCCGCAACCTGTCCCAGAAGCTGGCCTTTCCCGCCTCATCCGGGGTATCCTCTACCGTTTCCTCTTTTTCGATGGCCTCGCTTGAAATGACAAACTGCACGAAGCCGGTATGCTTGTTCCGGGGCGAGGTAAAGGAGACCGGTTCAAAATCCGCAACGTCGTATTCCTCCAGCAGGGCGTCGATTTCAGATTGTACTCTGTCGGGCAGATCGGCTGTTTCCTCGTTAAGCTCATTTGTGCCGTCGTGCAGTTCAGCTATGCCGTCATGGAGCTGATCAATGCCATCATGAAAAGCGGTGATACCTTTGTCAAACCTGTTATAGTTGGCAGCCAATTCG
>LFRM01128167.1_pt1 | contig 10600 bp, 6 predicted proteins | sample 618341 | NCBI WGS metagenome assembly LFRM01 (sample SAMN03654438, study PRJNA283298) | anaerobic digester metagenome | isolation source: pool of bioreactors CSTR01a, CSTR02a, and CSTR03a thermophilic anaerobic... | place: Denmark: Kgs. Lyngby | collected 2014-05-21 | reverse complement strand
CACTGGCTGCACAGACTGCATGAGTTAATCATGGTGTTGGCGCTGCGCGTACCCTGAACAATGGACAAATTATTGTATACCCGTCGCACCAGGGTTTTCGGGTATTCCTTGAATTCCTGCAAAAAAGCGCACTGCTTGACGCATTCCAGACATTCGCACTGGATGCAGCGGCTGGCCTCGGCCCTGGCCTCGGTGCTGTTGTATTCTGCACCACTGGCCGGGAGGATGGCCGCCTGGGGCTGCACCTGTTCAATACTGGTGAACAGGCGGGTGCTAATGCTGCCCTCACGCTCGCGCTCAGCAGTAAGTGAAACCTTTTGCAGAAAACGCTCCACCGAAAGCGCGGCCCTGCGGCCATCTGCAACCTGGCGAATCACCTGAAAATCCGGACCATTAGGCGCACCACCACCGAAACAGCCCACATCATTCACCGCCAGGGTGACGGGGTCGGGTGTACTGGCCGCAAAAGGCAGCCCGGCCATGTCGATTTCGTTGCCATCAAGGCAAAGCGCCTCATAATCTTGGGCGAACGCCTTGAGGGCATCCGCATCTAGCCGGACCTGAAAATGCAGATGCGCGCCATAGCCGCTCAGGGTACTGGCTGCCTGGATAAAGGCATCGTCAGGCAGGTGAGAGCGGAATTTCTCCTCAAGCGTGCCACCCAGTTCCTTTGCCGGAGTAAACAGGTGCACCTCACGGCCTTTACGGGCCAGGTCGAGCGCTGCGGTCATGCCAAAAAGACCGCCACCCGCTACCGCCACTCGGCCACCCTTGGCTGGCATTTTCGGCGGTTTAAGCACCTGTTCAGTTGCTGCCACGCAATAGCGTTCAAGAAGGCCAATGGCCAAGGTACTGTCCACCTCGATCCGCTTGCAGGCTGCCTGGCAAGGGGCCTCGCACAAACGGCCAACAATGGCCGGAAAAGGCATGTGCCTGTCGAGCACGCGCCGTGCGCTGCGCGTATCCCCTTTGGTCAGGGCAGCCATGAAGGCGCGCACATCCACCCGAAGCGGGCAGGCTGCGCTGCAAAAGGGCGGTTCTTCCTGCACACAGCAGGCTTCCAAAGCCCTCAATGCCTGTTGATCCATGGATATTCCTCGTTGCGGCAAACATAAATACCCGGAAAGGGAAGCCATCCTCTCCGGGTACGGTTGCAATACAGGCTGGCGCACAATATGCGTGCGCCAGAAAGAAACATACAGTGCCTGCAGACGGCTTTATTTCGGCATTGCCGCCAGTACCTTTTCTGGGCGGGCAGGCAGATGGCGCACCCGCGCTCCGCAGGCATTGTAGATAGCGTTGATCACCGCCGCATGGGGGCTGGTGAGCGGCATCTCGCCGACGCCTGAAGCGCCAAAGGGGCCGTCCGGACGCGGGGTTTCCACGTAGATAATCTCCATCTTGTCTGGGATCTGTTTAATATATGGCAAGCCGGCGCCTGCAATTGAGGAGTGCTTTTTGATGTCCTCAAAATCCTCAGTGAGGGCAAGGCCGATGCCCTGGGCCAGGCCGCCGTAAATCTGGCCATCCACCACCAATTTATTCGTGACCACGCCCACATCGGCCACGCAGGTCATGCCTTCCACCGTGGTCTTGCCAGTGGCAATCTCCACCGCTACCTCGGCCATGAACAGGCCGTACATATAGCAGCAGAAGGGCTTGCCCTGCCCATTGGCGTCGCAGTCCGTGGCCGGGGCGGTCCATTTGCCGCGTACCTTGGTGGGAATTTTTTCCGCCACCATTTCTTCATAGCTACGGTAGGAGCCATTCGGCTTTTTCATGGCGGCCATCAATTCTTCACAGGCCACCCGAGTGGCATTACCGGTCAGCACCTGGCTGCGGCTGCCGCCGGCCGGGCCGGAGTTGGGACATTTTCCGGTATCGTTCATCACCAATCTGATCTTGTCCACAGGAACGCCCATGGGTTCCAGCGCCTTGTGGGCTGCGGTCAGGGTGCCCATGTCTGCGCCCTGGCCATGGTCTTCCCAGGTGTTGAAAATGGTGATGCTGCCATCGGCGTTCAGCTCAGCATCGGCCTCGGAAGTATCAGGACCGTCCAAACCAGCACCGTAAATACCAAGGGCCACACCCACGCCTCGCTTCACTTCGGCAGTCGACTTGGCAGCAGCCTGTTTTTTGGCCTCTTCATATTTTGGCCGCAGCTTATCAATCATTTCGGGCAGGGAGTACACTTCCGGATCCTGACCCGTGGGAGTGGTGGCCCCCTTGCGGTATACGTTCTTGTAGCGCAGTTCCAGCGGATCCATACCCAGCTTTTCGGCCAGTTCATCCATCAGTACTTCAGAGGGGAATTCGCTTTCCGGCGCACCATAGCCGCGGAAGGCGGAACCCCAGGCATGGTTGGTGCAAACAGTGCGGCCCTCGCCGCGGATATGCTTGATATCGTAGCCAGCGCCAATGTACTGGGCCCCGCGCAGGGTGAGCAGGTCNNAAGGGCCGTGATCCACAGACCAATCCGTTTCCATGGCGAGCAGTTGGCCGTCCTTGTTGGCCGCGTAGCGCACCGTGGTGAAGAACGGCGAGCGTTTGCCGGTATAGGTTTGCTGCTGGTAGTAATCGTAGCAGAGATAGACCGGCCGGCCGGTGGCCACTGCAGCCACGCCCACCAAGGCCTCCATGGTCGGGCTGAACTTGTAGCCAAAGGTGCCGCCAGTGTTGTTCTGCACCAGGATGAGATTTTCCGCATCCACACCGATACCCGGAGCAATCATATACAGATGCAGGTGCAGACCGATGGATTTGGAATGGATGACCAGTTTACCCTCGTCATTATAGTAGGCAAAACCGACATCCGGCTCAATGGGCAGATGCGGCTGGCGGCTGGTATAGTAATCTCCCTCCACCACCACGTCGGCTTTTTCAAAGATAGGTGCAGTTTCCTCACCCTTGGCGATTTTTTGGATGTAGTACACATTAGGCGTGCCAGGATGGATTTCAATGGCATCCGGTTCCATGGCCGCAGGTGCGCTCATGTAGGCGGGCAGTTCTTCCAACTCTACCTTGACCTTTTTCGCAGCCTCCTTGGCATTTTTCTCGGTGTCGGCGCAGACAATAGCAATGGCGTCACCGTACTGGAACACCTTGCTATCGCAGAGGATGGGCCGTTCCCAGCCATCGCCCTTGTTGGACGGAAAGGTGATCAGGCCGGTGATACGGTTTTTACCCTTAATATCCTTGGCGGTTACCACCTTGAATACACCGGGCATCTTCTCCGCCTCGCTGGTGTCCACGGAAAGGATATTGGCGTGGGAAACCTCAGCCTGTACCAGGGCAAGCTTGAGTGTGTTTTCCGGCAGACGCTGCATGGCGTCAGCGCCAAAATCCCAAGTACCAGTCACCTTGGCTACTGCGCTTGGCCGCGGCATATTGCTGCCGAAAATTTTACCGTCCGCAGGCAGGGTATAGGCCAGGTCCTTCATGCTCAACTTGCCCTGCAGCACCTTGGCTGCATCCTGGACCGCATCCACCAGTTGCTTGTAGCCGGTGCAACGGCAGGCATTGCGATGTTTCTGGAACCAGTCGCGGATATCCTCGCGGGAGGGGTCGCTATTCTGATCCAGGAGCGCTTTGGCGGAAACAATAAAACCCGGGGTACAAAAACCACACTGCGCGCCGCCATGCACCATCCAGGCCATTTGAATGGCGTGCAGGTCCGCAGGCGTACCAATGCCTTCCACGGTAGTCACCACCGCGCCATCAGGCACCCGGTTCATCTTGGTGATGCAGGAGCGAACCAGCTTACCATCCAGGATAACCGTGCAGGCGCCACACTGTCCCTGACCGCAGCCCACCTTGGTGCCGGTGAGGTGCAAACCGTTGCGGATCACCGTTGACAGAAAATCGGATTCCTCGACAAAAACGGTGCGTTCAATGCCATTAACCAGCAATTTTCGTTGAATCATGTTCCCTCCTGCTCCTTGTTCAGACGATTGATATACAAATATTTACGTTTAATATTATTTGTATTTTTCTATTTTGCAATACTTTAAATCATTATTATAATAACACGTAAAAACTGTGTCACTGCAATAAAAACAACGGGATGAGTTGCATTCCACCCCGTTGTTTACTATATTGATCCTCCTTCCTGCCAATCATTCGTCAATGATGCAGCATTTCAATCCATACATTATTACCATTATGACTGCATCACCCTAGCTGACTTTACTGACAACCCATTACAGTGCTGCCGTATAAATAGCCTTCACATCTACATCTTTGGGACAACGCGGATTGGTCAAGCCGCAGGCATCCTTCTGCGCATTAGCGACCATGGTGTCAATATCCTCTGCCTTGACTTCCTTGCCATAACGCTTGCCCAGTTCGATCAGTCCAGACGGAATACCGATATCTGCCGACAGTTTCTTGATGGCCACCAGAGCCAGTTCAGCCGCATCCCTTGGGGCAAGTCCTGCGGTGTTCTCACCCATCAGTTCGGCAATCTTTATAAAACGGTCCATCTTGGCGATCAAGTTGAAACGCTCCACGTGCGGAAGCAGGATGGCGTTGCACTCGCCGTGGGGCAAATCATAAAAGCCGCCCAGTTGGTGCGCCATGGCATGAACGTGACCAAGGCTGGCATTGTTAAAAGCCATTCCAGCCAGATACTGGGCAAAACACATTCCTTCGCGGGCTTCAATGTCAGCCCCGTTAGCTACTGCCGGCCGCAGGTGCTTGGCAATCAGCTCAATGGCCTTCTCGGCTGCAGAGTCGGTCATGGGGGTGGCAATGGTGGACACATAAGCCTCAACCGCATGGGTGAGGGCATCCATACCGGTGGCTGCCGTCAGGGCCGGCGGCATACCCATCATCAAAAGCGGATCGTCCACAGCAACACCAGGGGTGACACGCCAGTCAACAATGGCCATTTTCACATGACGAGAGGTGTCAGTGATGATGCAGAAACGGGTCATTTCCGAAGCCGTACCTGCAGTAGTATTTACCGCCAGATAAGGTGGCATGGGCTTGGATGACTTGTCCACACCCTCATAGTCATGAATTTTGCCGCCATTGGCAATAACCAGACCAACACCCTTGCCACAATCATGGGAGGAGCCGCCGCCCAGGGTGATGAGACTATCACACTTGCTCTTCTTGTAGACATCAACGCCATCGTGTACGTTTTTGTCCGTCGGATTGGGAATGGTTTCGTCAAAGACAACATATTCCATCTTTGCGGCACCAAGCAGATCGGTGATCTCCTTGGTGATGCCTGCCGCGGTAATACCCTTGTCGGTGACAATGAGCGGCTTGGAACCGCCGAGGGCCTTAATCTTCTCAGGAATTTGCTTGGCTGCACCAATTCCTATCAACGTGACACTGGGAATGAAGTAACCGTAAACCTGCTCTCGCACTGCCATATTGTCCCCCTTATGAAGAAGGTTCCAAGAGTGATATCCTGCATTGCGCATGCTGGACGCCTACCCTTGCAAAGCAATATCCATGCCTGACATCGACATGCCTGGAAGTCGGATGCCAGCCAGAAAGCAGTTAGACCGAGAAAACTGTGAGTTAGGCCGGAAAACAGATTGTGCAAAATAGAAAACAAAGCCGCTGGGGCATAATCCTGCGGGTTTAACGCCTGTTTGTGGTGGGACAAAATGCCCCACCACAAACAGGCGCCTGGCCAAAATGTCCCGCGTCAAGAATTTATCCGATATTATACCGGAGCAATCTTCGATACAGGGTCTTGCGACTGATCCCCAGTGCTTCTGCAGTTTGCTGACGATTGCCACCAAATGCGTCCAGGAGTTCGAGGATATGTTGCTTTTCCACGGCATCAAGTGTCAGCGCCTTCTCGCCACCATCGGCTGCTTCCTGCAGATCCCGCGGCAGGCAGCGCTCGGTGATGATGCCATTTTCAGCCAGGATCATGGCGCGCTCAATCGTATTACGCAGCTCCCGCACATTGCCAGGCCAATTGTAGCGCAGCATACAGTTCATGGCGCCGGTCACAACCCGGTAGCGGGTATGCTCCGGACCAAGTGCGCTTAGAAAGTAATCCACCAGCAAAGGTATATCCTCCATTCGCTCCTTGAGGGGCGGAAGGTGGATATTAAAGGCGTTGATGCGATGAAAAAAGGCCTCATTGAAACGGCCGGCCTCCACCTCTTCCTGTAAGCGGCGGTTGGTGGCAAAAAGAAAACGAACGCTGACGTTGCGCTCCTCCTTTTCACCAAGCCGTCAAAACGATCCGGTTTCAAGCACCCTGAGAAGCGAAGCCTGCACATCCAAAGGCAGCTCCCCGATTTCATCCAGGAAAAGCGTACTGCCATGGGCAAAGGAGAGCAAACCTTCCCGGGTGGCATCAGCACCGGTGAAGGTGCCTTTCAGGTGGCCGAACAATTCGCTGCGCGCCAGCTCCTTTTGAAACGAGGCGCAGTTCTTGGTTACCATGCGGTTGGCGGCAAGAGGCGAGCCACTATGGATGGCCCTGGCCACAATTTCCTTGCCCACCCCAGACTCGCCGGTGATGAGCACTGGTATCCTTGCAGGTGCAACCTTGTTAATTAAAAACTGCACCTCGGAAATGCTGCTGGAATGCCCAATGAAACGAACCGAATCCGGTCCGCTTTCAACCCCGTGCCGCAACCTGTCGTTTTCCCTTGCCAGCCACACCCGCTGGTGCGCTTTTTCCACCAGGAGATCTAGCCGATCAAGGTGAAAGGGTTTGCGGATAAAATCATAAGCGCCCAGCTTCATAGCTTCCACCGCGACGTCAACATCGCCATGACCGGTGATCATAATGACTTCGGCATGGGGTATGGATTCACGCACCTGAATCAGCAAGTCAAGTCCGGCCACATCCGGCAGACGCAAATCCATGAGGACAACCTCAAACCAGTGGACATGCATCAGTGCCAGGGCTGTGGCGGCATCAGCGGCAACATGAATTTCCCGGTGGCTGTTGGACAGTTCCTTCTGAAGTAAGCGCCTGATCGGCTCTTCGTCATCAATGACCAGAACTGCGTAATGCTCCTGCCTCATGGCAGCGGCACCCCTGGCAGCAGCACATGAAAGGAAGCGCCTTCACCCACCGAACTTTCAACCCAGATACTACCACCGTGCTGCAACACAATGGAGTAGCAGGTAGACAGGCCTATACCCACACCATGCCCAACCGGTTTGGTGGTGTAAAACGGTTCGAACAGTTTTTCTTTCAACTCTTCAGGAATGCCGCAACCGGTGTCGGCAACGATCAGCTCCACACCGTCCTCTCGTGCTTGAGTGCTGATACAGATACAGCCAGCGCCCGCAATGGCGTCGAAGGCATTACTGAGCAGATTGATGATCACCTGCTTGAGCTGCGACTCATCTCCTGTGATTGCCGAGATGTCAGGACAAAGCTCTGCCTGGAGCAGCAAACCTGTGCGTTCCTTAATGCGGTGCTTTAGAATAAAGAGGGCGTCAGTCACGCACTGATTAAGATTGACATAGCCCACACTTAGGGTCGTTGGACGGCTGAAGGTAAGCAGGGTACGCACAATGTCGTGGCAACGCTGGCATTCTGCGACAATGGTTTCGGTGTATTCCTGAAAATCGCTGAAGAGCTCGTGCTCCACCTGCGGTTCAAGGCGGCTCAACCTTCGCTTCAAACCCTGGGCAAAGCCATGGATGGCGGCCAGGGGATTGTTAATTTCATGGGCAACGCCCGCTGCCAGCACACCAACAGTCGCCATCTTCTCTGCCTGGTAGAACTGGGCCTGAAATTTTTTCTCCATGGTAACCTCACGCTTGAACAAGAGCACCCGCCGCTCTCCGGCAGCCCTGATTTTAAGCGGTGAGGCAATCACCTCGAAGTGCCTGAACTCATCTTTCACTTTGTAGATGCACAGCTCAGTTACCACCTCTTCCAGGTCAAGCGCCCGCAGGGCAGGACACTCCTCGCAACGGGTGTGCCGTTCCCGGAATATTTCATAACAGTGTCGCCCGATGGGCTGCTCATGCGGAAACCACGCCATAAAAACCGGGTTCACCCGCTGGATAATGAGGGTATCAGAAAGCACCACCATCACGTCAGTGATACCGTCCAGGAGCGCTTGGATTTCCTTGCGTTTATTCTCCAGTTCCAGGTTGGACTGCTTCAAAAGCTCAATCTTGGCCTGCAGTTCCTGGTAGAAACCCACCTTGCAGTGCTCGATACCAACAAGATCCGCCAAGGTAGTTGTGCGGCGCATCACCACACCTCTTCAACAATCTGCAAGAATTCTTCCCAGGTGGCTGGCTTGGGATTGGTCAGATTGCAGGCGTCCTGCACGGCCATCTGACAGATGGCAACAAGGGTGGAGTGCTGCTGCTCCGGCACAATTTCCCTCAGTCGAAGCGGCACATTGAATGAGGCAAAAAAGGTGTCGAGCCGCTCTATACCTGCCCGCGCGGTGTCTTCGTCTGAGCCCAGATCCCGTTTCAGAATAACCCGACCAAGTTCCGCCATTTTGTGGGTATTAAAGGGCAGGTTGAAGCGCATGACGCTGGGCAGGAGGATGGGATGTACCACTCCATGCTGCATGTCGAATTGTCCACCCAGGGAATGGGCCAAAGCGTGTTCGGCCCCCAAACTGGCATTGCTGAAGGCCATAGATGCAGAAATCGAAGCGATACTCAACTGTTCAAGCGACTCGATCGATCGGGTGACCACGGCTACAGGCAGCTGATCAAGAATGATGTCCACCGCCTTTAAGGAATGCATCTCTGTCAGCGGCGAAGCAATACGCGACACGTAAGCTTCGATGGCATGCGCAAGGGCATCGATGGCGGAGTGGATAATGAGTGATTCCGGCTTGGTGCGCAGGATGAGCGGATCTATAATGGAGATGTTCGGCACCAGCGTGCGGGTGATGATGGACATCTTCACATGCCGTTTTTGGTCGGTAATAATGCAGAACTGGCTGATATCCGAGCCGTTACCCGCCGTAGTGGTGATCAGCAGCATGGGTGGCAGGGGGCGAGCAACCCGGTTGGCCCCTTCATAATCAGCTATTTTGCCACCATTACTGGCCAGGATGGCCACGCCCTTGGCTGTATCAAGCACGCTGCCACCGCCAATGGCGATAATCACATCCGCGCCGTTTTTCACGTAGAGCTCAGCGCCCTGCTCCACCTGAAAATCCCGGGGGTTGGAAGTCACGCCCGGATAATACACCCAGCGTATGCCCTCCCTTTCCAGGATATTCTGCAGGCATTGCAGCCAGCCCGCTTCTTCAATACCGCTGTCACTGACCACAAAGGCCTTCTTTGCACCCAGACTGCGGGCGCATTGCCCTGCGTGGTTGAGGCTGCCGCGACCAAAGATGATTTCCGGAATAGCAAACTTGGAAATATGCATATCAGAAGAGCCAGGGAGTTCTCAGAGAATACGCTTCTCCCATGCAGAGAGTGGAGGATACTGGCAGGCCGAAATTTCGTCTGTTTTGCACGCAGCGCATGCGTCTGGCAGGTTGTCTTTATTGTATGACGTCGAGCAGACAGGCCTGCGCTTTCAGGCATCCCATTCCTTGGAATTCTACACGATCTCCTCTATATTTCGTTATTCTTTATTCCAACAATGCTCCCTACAGGCTGAGGAGGTCAAAAACAAAAACGAGAGTGCCATACACAAAATAAGATGAAGGGCCGCACTTCACTTTTCTCCAGGCTCTGCCTTACTCCTTGGCTGGGCAGTCGATCGGTGCGGCTTTGACCGCAGAATCTGAGCAATAAGCACGACACCTTTGGCCAGCCTGAAAGCAACCAAGCCAACAAACATGGCACTAGCTGCTGCAGTGGTGGCAACGATTTTTGCTGCATCTTTTTTACGCATTTGGGCGCCTCCGTTTGTTTAGCATGGAGCAGATGTTGTTGTCAGTTCGGCACAATGCCGTTCAACACATAATATAAGGAGAGGTCGACATCCGGAAAAGGTATTGTAAAATCACTGCAAAAAATATTATGCATACCTGTTACCAGGATGATGGTTGAATGGATTTTTGGTTGACAGTACTTGGGGAAGCGAGTAAGTAGGATAACTCTTTGGTTGGGGGGTCGTTAACTCAGCCGGTAGAGTATCTGCCTTTTAAGCAGAGAGTCGCGCGTTCGAGTCGCGCACGACCCACCATGAGCATTTGCAATTTGTCCCCATCGTCTAGTCAGGTCCAGGACACCGGCCTTTCACGCCGGCAACACCGGTTCAAATCCGGTTGGGGACGCCAGATATACACGGCGCGTTCGCTCACAGGAGCGGACGCGCCGTTTCTTTTTCAGCCGGACCGTCCCACTGGTTCGCTCCCCACCGGCACCGCCGACGAGCACACCCCATGAGTCCGAACGCCCCCCGACAACCGGCCGCCTCGCCGGTGGCGCCACGCACCGCCGCCGTGGAGATCCTCTGCCTGTGGGCCACCACCCACAACCCGGTGGACCATCTCTACCAGACGACCGCCCCCCGGTTGGCCGAGATCGACCGGGGCCTGGTCAAGACCCTGGTCTACGGGGTGCTGCGCCACAAGCAGTACCTCGACCACATCATCCGCCGCTTCTCCCGCCACCCCTTGCGCAAGATGAAGGTGCGCACCCTGATGACCCTGCGCCTCGGCGTCTTCCA
>LFRM01061405.1_pt1 | contig 10602 bp, 7 predicted proteins | sample 618341 | NCBI WGS metagenome assembly LFRM01 (sample SAMN03654438, study PRJNA283298) | anaerobic digester metagenome | isolation source: pool of bioreactors CSTR01a, CSTR02a, and CSTR03a thermophilic anaerobic... | place: Denmark: Kgs. Lyngby | collected 2014-05-21 | reverse complement strand
GAGAATTATGAGATTTATTGTCTACTCCGATTACTCTCTTCCAAAGCATATTTGGACTTTCTATACCCTCTTCTCCTCTTCTAAGCAAATCAACTGCCTTTAGTGCATATTCCTTATTTTTTTGTGAATTTGTATATTTACCTTTCTCAACTCCTTCTATTAGGCCAGCTTCACATAGCCCAAGAAAAGCGTTTCTTGGGCAACCTTTTTTCTGACCAGTGCATTCCCCACCGAACACTTCCAGGGTTGCCTTCTCCCAAGCTTCTCGCGGTGATAGATTATGAAGCCTAATTAACTCCACAGCCTTAACTACTGAGCGGCCATATTTGTCCATTATCAGAGCCACCTCTTTCATAACCCATCATAGTCCTTATCCCCAAGTGTAATACAATCCTTTTCAAGTCCCAGCTCTTATCTTTATTTGCCTTCACAGGTCAGGTCTCAACAACCATCTTTATGTTCAGCAAATTGATTGACAGTTTAAACAATAATTCGTGAAATAATACCAAATCCCTCCAATTTTGTATAAATTTCTGGGAATTAGTTTTTTACGAACAGAAAAGTCCTGTTCCTCCATTTAGCTGATGCCTTTGGAAATTTGTCGTCGTTCCAACCAGTTTTTTAAGTAATGAAGGAACGACGACAATTGATAACAGGGTATCTTCCTTTAAGCTCCAAACCATGAAAAACTATTTTTTAAAGTCGTGTTAATCCGCGCTCTATTCATAAAATCTAAAGCGAACATGTTCAAACACCCTATTAATAATAACCCTTCCATTCTTCAATGTTTCTTCAGTTTTTCGTTCAGTAGTAGAATAGATAGGCACACATTTGTTGGCTAAAGCCCATTTCACCATTTGATACGTGGCTCCATAATCCCCTTGGATCAGGATATAATCACCTTCTTGCGCATTCATCTGCAGCCAGTCTTTTATTGGCTGTATGTAGTCAGCCACTTGAGGAAGTTCAGGAGGCAAATGTGACCAGACTTCCTGCAACTCATCAGGCAAATAGTAGATATCCTCGACAGCCAATTTAGTAAAAGCTTCGCTTTGCTGGGCTTCGGTCAATTTATGAGAGAATACTAAGAACAGTTTCGGCATTAAATCACCTTGTACTATAGCAGTGTTTTACTTCAAGGTAGCAAAGGGAAAGAGCTCAGGTATTCTTTTAACTGCAGGATTATTAAATACGCTTTTTTCGACAGTGTTTAGGTAATATTCGGCGTATTGTATGTCGCTAGCAAAGTTCTGACTTTTGGAGAAGCCTGCATGGGCTATGGTGTTACGCTTTTTCCTTATACTTTCGTACACATCAAAAATCGTTTTATACTCTGGCATAATTGCAAACCTATTGCGCACTAAGTTCTTGATTTTATCCCGATTCTCATTTCCCCAACCTATCTTTAGATCTTTGCCTCGATATGTTTCCAATATTCTAGTAACAATAGACTCGGCAAGGCAGATATAGCCTTGAGCAAATCGTTTATTGTCAAAGTACCACTTAGCCAGGGCCAATTGTAACTCTCCGCTGGAGTTTATCCCCTTAAACCTGTCAATAAACGACCGCAGATAGGGTTCCATGTATTTAATTACAGGTTCTGCCGAACTCACCGTCTCTAGTTGGCCAGCCAACCCATCCACTTCTTTTTTAAAGTCATCAATATAGTTAATATCTACTATGTTGGATATGTTCCTGATTCTATCAGCTATATTCTTATCCTCAATTAACTCTGCCAAAAGATAACCATTGCCAAAATGCGTAAAATTGTAAGCCCCTCTCGCCCAATTGGTAATGTTGTAAAGGGGACTTAAATCTACAATGGGTGCATAACCAAAATCGTTAATCACATCCTGCATACCATAATAAAGCCCACTTAGTTTAAAATCATTCTTGAACTGTAAAATCTTCATCAAATCCAACATCAAATAAAGAAACAAAGGAATAGAGCGAAAAGCATGGGTTATATCCAAAAAAACTTCATCATCAGATCCTAATTCTTTGGCAACTTCCATGAACACATCAAAGTTGCGCCAAAGTTCATTTTCGTCTAAACCGTAATCAATGATTAGACATCGAGAACCTCCACTGGAATTCTTATTGATTTTAGAAAGGTAATTATCAATAGCCTCATTAACTGTTCTCAAAGCATTTTGGGAAAGAGGGTTTTCCCCAGGCCGAAACTCTTCAATGGCTATACTCAATTCCGTCCAGTAGTTTTCATCCACATCGTGTCCAGCACTTTGAGTAAAATATACATACACTTCTTCCCACATGGACTTCGAAGTGCCAATTAGATAAAGTTTATCAACCTGAAGGTGTTCAATCAATGCTGCTGCTACAAACGGAGTCGTATACACTTTGTCTTGTGCAGGGAACTTATAGTTAGCTTGGCTATACTTTCTCATTGGTTCTTCATTCTGACCAGGTCTTCCAACGCCCAGTGTTGAAATTAAGACTTTAGCCATAATTACCCCCTAATAATTCTGACCCACCCAGGCATCTCTTTTCGTCCCTGGGTCATTATTACAGTTCTCGTTTTGGGAAAAAAACCCGGAGCTGCTTTAGGAAAATGTTTAGATATAATCTGTCTGACTGACTCTTTTGATAGTTTTTGAGCAATTGTATTATCGTAGTAGGTTTTGCCAAAGCCAATTCGCAAATAAGCCTCTTTAGTTGGGTTCGCATTTTCTATTGACTGCAACAACTGAGAACAGAACTCTATTAAATCTGCAACTTCATTTTGGAGGCCTCTACGCAAAGATTTTAACTCAAGGGCAAGATTATTACGACTGTATTCGTTAATAATCGGCAACAAGTCTTCCTCGTGCCCTTCGCCAAGAAACCACAGTTTAGCAGCAAGACGATTTTTACGTGCTGTCGTTTTGATTGTGAAAGAGGAAAAGCTTCCTCGATTAATCACTTCTTTTACCAGCGTAAGCTGTTCCTTCCCTTTGGCAAGATTATATTTGTTGAACTTAACTATGCCTAGATCCTGCTCCTGAAAAGGTTCCGTATCCGAAACCAACAGGTTCTTAAGAAGATCATCACCATAAGATCCAAAATAGTTCTGTCCAATATAACCCTGCTTCTGGCACTGCTGCATAACAACCGCCTCATCTTCAACGGAAAACAAGTGGCTAATCAGAGCGGTACGAATAGCCCCTTTTAAGGTGCTGCCAGGTATATAAGGCATGCCACCTGTTTTTATATGTAAGTGAAGTTGTTCCTTAACCTCCTCACTGACAGGTATCTTTTTAACAGCATATTCTTTGTAATCTAGACCCGCATCCTGGAGAAAACCTTTTAAATTGAATCTGTTGGCCATGTTGCCGCCGGCTTGAGCAAAAACTACACTAAGAAAACTATCAATCAGTTCATCTCCCATGGGTTGTTCACTTAAAGCCCGGAACAGGGAATCATGATCAAGATAATACACATTCCCACTGTCATAAACATAATCGGAAAATTGAGAGAGCAATTCCCCAGAACCAATGCTAACCGGTGTGATTACTTCCAAGGTAAACCTCATTACCGCACCTCCCCACGGGAACCAAAAAAGCTTTGCCGTATAAATAAACTGGATGCCGATCAAAAGCCGCTGGACCTACCTCTACGAGTTGGCCGGCAATTTTCCCTGACAGAACAGTCCCTTCTTTAAGAACCCTTACTCCTTTTTTCCGTAAGGAACGCCCAAACAGAGAATGCAGATAACCGGCTCTATCGACCAGTTCATAATATATCAAATTATTTACCTCTTCTTGGCTAGGGTAGATACTCGACAAACTCACATAATAATTGCCGTGTTCTGCCGCCAATTGCCGAAATCCTTCTTCTTCCGCCACCTGCCCTAAACAGCCCATGCCGCTACTTCTTTTCCCACCTAAACCTTCTTCGGCAAGCAATTTCACAGCAGCTGCTATCTGAGGAATGATTTCCCCCTTACAAAGAAAATAAAAAAAGGGGCGTACCAAATAATCCTCCGTTTCTTCAAAGGTTACTTCCATTTCTTCTTGGTAATAAAACCGTTCGCTATGATCATTTTGTCTCGAAACTGTGACTTTTGGATTAGCCAAAGAGGCAAACAGACTTAGTCTCTGCAATTCATCGGTTGTGATTCCTAGTATGTCCGCTTCTTCCTTAGTGCATGCAAACTTTCTGCCGATAATCTGCAATTCCGACAAGTCGAAAGCAAAGTATTTTTCTTCTGACCGCCAACTCTGAAGAACCCTACAAAATGCATCTAATGAAAGATAATTAATCCTTTTTACTCTTTTGTAATTGAAAAACTGGTTGTCTTTGTCCTGCGGTTGAATGGGACCGAGTGGTCTGGGGAGAAAAAACAGTTCCATAGTTCTGTTGTTTGTCTTATTCACTATATGCATCCCGTAATTCAGTGACGACAAGTTAAGCTCAGTCAAAAATTCTATGGCCTTAACTGCAGCTTGACTGTTTCCATAAAGTAAGGTTATGCAATTACACAGGGCTGAAAAAAGACGGTCCGATGACACTAAATCATTTATTTTTTCACCACGTTCTCCAAACCGAAACTTCGTTCCGTTGTCAGGATAAAACTTATAAATTTTCATCCTTTTCAGCTCCTGCCTTCAGCATATCCTTTAACTTTGATTTAAAAAGTTCTCTCTCTTCACCGGACAAATCTTTCAGCATTCCGGCGAAAAGAACATGCAACTGATTATCCCCTTCATAATTGGCTGTGGTTTTCAAGCCGATTTGGACTTGTCTAAACTCGATTCTGCCATACCCTCTAGAACCGCTGCCCCCGAGATAATCATCCTCAAGCAAATTAAGACCCATGAACAAAGAATCAAGCCTATCCACATCTTTCAATTCCATCAGATTGTAGACCATTTGAAAACTAAACTCTGCACCTCGAGGTACTCGTTCCGTTTGCCGTGGATTATCGGCAGTGGAAGTAAGCCTTCTAATCATGTTTTCCCATTTACTTTCCGTATAGATCATATCCAGGTCTCTGAACTCTCCTTCTCTTTCCTCCATCTTTCGTTTGGTTTCCGGGGTCATATGACTGTCACGCACGATCAGCCTCGTCGGGCCAGTTTCTTCCGAACTCTTGGCGGCACTTGTACCAAAGATTACGCAAATATCACACCTACCGCAATCACACAATTTGGGTTCCTCTTTCTGTTTTTCTAACAGACTACGGACTTTTCCTTTTAGAGAAGAACCAGGTATATAGGGCACACCTTCGCTGGTCTTAATCACACTGTTATCAATATCTCCGATAGCTGCATCACTTTTAGAACCCCCAATATGCAAGCCTGTCAAAACTCTAACAATGCCGTTAATGAAAAGCTTCCCCATTAATCTCATTTCTTCATCCCCTCCTACTTGTCACTGCCGACAAATTTACGATAAGCCACAATAGCCTCCATAAATTGTTTGAAATTATTCAGTTGCCGCCCATTTGTCGGTTCCATTTGCTTGGCCAGGTAATCCAACAAAGCCATAAAATCCCGCAAATCAGACAGACTCTCATTGCGTCCGGCAGTATAAGCAAAGTGAGGCCGCAACTGTTTAATTTCGGCTACCGTACGAGCGTTAAGTATCCGGGCATAAACTTTCCGAATCATTGACGTGGTAACCTTACCGTTTTTAAGACGGGCGGCATATTTCAAAGCGTGTTCGCAGAAAACATCATAATCCTCTTTTTGCTCATCCAGTGTTAAGACATGCTTTTTGAAAAACAATATACTCTCATCTTCTAAAACTCTACAATTAACGGCTCGATAACGTCGATCAGTTTGCTTTTGCAACTGAAATTCCACCGGCGTTCCGCTCTTTAAATCTGCTAAAGAAATCCCATTTTCCAAAGATTTGTCGTTAAAATAATATTCATTGTCATCTTCGCCACGTAAAAAACCAAAGTTTTTATCCAAAAAAACCCTGATAACCTCACCTTTCATTCTCCATCCCCCTCACCTTTCTCGTCTCCATTTGAGCACATTTAACCGCCGCCGGAATAATCATGATGTTTCTGATTTGGTTGTCGGTGGATTTGCCTAAAAGATTATAGAGTACAATATTCCGGTACTCTGCGAGCAGATCATCTGCATCCTTCCGGTCTATATCCCTCAGATAATAGGCAAAACGCCAAAACCGTACATTATCAACTTTACCCTTAAGAGAATCCGCAAGTATCCGTTTGAAACCAAGAGTAGATTTCCAAATTCGATACAGAAATGCCCTCCCTAACACTTCCTTTTTTTGATAGTTTTCGTGCTTTCTCATAATTTCCAAAAGTTTGTTCTTAAAACTCTGAATGGTTGCCAATTCGGCCCAGTTGAATACTTCACCGAACAAACTCACTTTGTCTTTAGAAGGGTTTAACTCTCCTTTCTGCATATAGCTCTTGGCATTATCCAAAGCTTTTTCAGCCAACTGGGATGATATCATAACGGGATACTTATAATTCACGATACTTATCCCTGCGGATAAAGTAACCCGGGGGTGATTGCTGGTGAACTCCCGAAAACTATTGCGAAAATCCTGCACAAAATCCAAAACCTTGTTCCAGGAACCAATGACAAATGTATCGTCACCTCCTGAAAAAACCACATATAAGTGCTGGTGCCAATCCCGAACTCTAATCAAGTAATTAATATATCCTTCGAAAAACAAAGAGAGCATGCGGCTTAAAAACGTTACTCGAGATATTGTTGCTTGTCTTCCCAACCCACTGCTGAAAATTTCTCCCAAATTATCCACATCCATTTTAAGGACTGCCAGTTTAGGGTCACCGGTACTCATTAAAGAGATTTCTTCAAAGGTAAGCTGTTCTTCACCACGCATAGGCAATGAGTACATACCAAATCTGTAACCTGCAAAACCATCCTGCAAGAAATCAGTGTCATTTAGCAGATAAGCATACCGGCGCTCCTCTTGAACCAATGAATGTTTGTGGGCAAATTTATAATCGTAACCCAAAGCTGTGAACAAATCCTGATAGCGGGACACGGATGATACACCAGAAAAGGGTACATCTTTTATAATTAAACAATCAGCATCCCTCAACTGATTAGTCAAATCTCGAAAGCTTTCACAAAACCTACAGATACTTTTCTCGGTCTCAGGATTATAAAAAACCTCTCTGACGCTTCCTTCCGTACCGCAAAGAACACAATGCTGATGATCCCTTGATCCGATTCCAAAAGGTCCAAAAATCATGCCATAATTCTCGCTCAGTCCAATTTCTATCCATTTTCGGTTTTTAAGCACATTAATCTGCTGACCAATCATGGCCCAGTGATGGCTAAACTCTTTAAAATCGCATGGCGCCAAAGGAAGATAATCCATGGCCAGATAGATATCACCTTGGTGAAAATTCATTAAATAGTGGGAAACCTCAGATTTCAACTTTAAAAACTTTTGTTCATATGTGAACGGTGCTAGGATATAAAAGCAACCACCACCGTTATAAAGCACGTTAGCCTCTCGCAGATTCATTTCCCTAATCAGATACCGGGATATTACATCAGTAAGAAGACTAATGTAGACTGAATGTGCTTTTAGGGTTTTTGCAGCCCCTTTGCTGGGAATGTTAAAAATAAAATCCTGAATACCGGAAAGGTCTCCTTTAATCAACATGAAATGATGGTCATCATTTTTATCCATCTTTTTGAGGCCGCGAGTAGTCAGAAGACCTTGATCATACTGCTCATATAAGCATAAGGCAATAGCTGCTGTCGTTTTAGCATGGTCGAAAAGAGAAATATCCGGAACATAATTAGTAGTCTGGGCAGGAACACACCATAAGTATTTTTCTAACAAATAGAGTAACTGGGTCACATTCCTTACTGAAGAAAGCTCTTGAAGAAAACCCTTTACTAATGTGGTGTACTTGCTGGTTGTTATAGTGGGGTTATTTTGAGGAAAGCCTTGGGAAATAGACAGTGGTGCCAGTTCATAGCCAAATGATTGTTCATCACGGTCAAACAATCTTGAAAATACCGGTAACAGTGGAACGTTATAGTATTTTTCTGAAATATTTCCTTCCTCCCGCTCCGAAGACGACAGCCAATCAGCCAGCTGGATTATCTTTTGCCAATCATCACGTGGCTCATGATGGTATAAAACCAAATCAATTAGTTTATCAGAAAACTGCCTGAAAAATGGATTTTCCTGCATCAACACGTCTATTAACTGCGCCGAATACTTAGGATGTCCAACCTTAATATGCTTAAATTTGTCATTGACCGAATAGCTCTTACTTCGTTCAATGAATTTGCCAATGTCGTGGAGCAAACCGGCTACATAAAAAAGATCACGGGACAAAGACCTGCCTCCTTTCCTCGCCAATAAGACCTTAACTGGTTGACCCATCTTTTCTGGCCAAACATTTGCGTATACTCACAATATTCGACATCGTGTTCTCAAATCCTGCCAATATTGGACGATTTTTCTTGTCTTTACGTAATGCTGCGCGTTCTCTCCAGTATATCTTTATAGTTCACATAAAACTATTCCGAGTTCCCTGATTGTGAACCAGTTCACTTGCTTTTTGAAAAATACGTACCTCCATTTTGAGAATTGAGTTCCCTTCCTGGGTAGAGATCCCCCAACCACTCATTCACGGTTACAACGTTCTTTTGAAGCAGATTCATTTCGTTATAGCAGCTCTCAAACAGTTTTATGGTTAAAACTAATCCTAAAACACATGATGATATGCAATCTTGACAGGCTATATTCAAACCTTAGATAAAAATACCAAAAGAAAGACTTTCTGTTCCTGGCATATCTGGCATAAAATCTACGAATCTTGAACCTCTTAAAGCGGTGGCGAATACCTGTGAACTACCCCTACCCGTGATAGATGGCGCACAAAGTATGACTACAGCTGTCCCCTGTATTGGGCTTCCATTCATGAAAAGTAATCTGTTCAGCCTGGCAAGAGAATGCTTTTTAAAAAGGCACGGCAAGGTTTATATTTATGATAGGTAATCTGCAAACGGGCTTCTAGCAGCAAATCTCATTGATACATCCGGAAAAGTCCCCACTCAAAATCAATTTACAAATGAACGTATCAACTCCGGAGACATTCTCTCAAGTAGATTTCCATTCCTCATAGGTAGTCTACAAACCAGGCAAGACCAGACCACAACCTACATATATAAAGGCGTTTCCATTCCTCATAGGTAGTCTACAAACATGGATCTCGAACGACTGCTCGATCAAGATGATCTGTTTCCATTCCTCATAGGTAGTCTACAAACATCAAGCCGTTTCGCTTGATGACTTGTCAATTCGAAGTTTCCATTCCTCATAGGTAGTCTACAAACACTCTGTCCGGATTGGCAGGGTTAATGGCATGGTTGTGTTTCCATTCCTCATAGGTAGTCTACAAACTATGACGGATCCCACTGAATTGCAAGTCTTGATGGAGAGTTTCCATTCCTCATAGGTAGTCTACAATGCTTGTTTGGGACAGAAACAATTATCATATCCAAAGCTCTGATGACAGAAAACCTTTGTCTATAAACCCCTATTAGGAGTCGGGCTCTTCATTATTTTTGGATGAAAAAAATTTATTCTATCCACTTAATATTGCTATCATTTATTTTACGGGAGGGTTTGGAGCGCGCCTCTATGGGTCAAAAGATAAAGGCACCCCATTATATAAGGGCGCATCTTTTCCTCCGCATATAATCGAACTCATCCAACTTACAATTGGGGTCATACTGCCGCAAGTGTAGCGGTAACCCCTTTTTTACAGAAGATAAGGGATGGGTGTTTAACATGAAAGTAACCGGCGGGTTGATATTTGCCTACGGGTGGATTCTGCTAATAATTGATAGGTTTAAAGCTGGTCATAAAGAATGATAACTTTCGTAAAAGAGGAAAACTCCTCCTCCAAGGCAAACTTATCCTAATAATACCTTCTTGGTAAGGAGGCTTAGGTATGCTCAGGATTGCTCTTTGCGAGGACGAGCAGTATCAATTGAATTGGCTGTAGTCCGCTTTAAGTGCCTGGGGGGAGGCTAGGAAAATATTAATACAGTTGGATGTTTTCCAGACGGCAAAGGAATTACTACGTCATTATCAGGTAGCAGGGCAATATGATTTGCTGCTGCTGGATATTAATATGGAAACCGGAATCAATGGCTTGGAAGCAGCACAGGCAATTCGAGAATTTGATTCAGAAATATATATTATTTTCATTACCGGCAACAAGGATTACCTGGTTAAGGGCTATGAAGTGGAAGCATTCCGTTACCTTCTAAAACCTATCCAGCAAGACCGATTGTTTCAGGCACTAGATGCCGTAGTAGCCAGACTGGAAAAAAAGCAAGATGAGGTAATCTTGCTGGCTACCGAAGGAGGCCATGTCAAAATATCATTGCCCGATATTTTTTTCATAGAAAGCCGGGGGCATTTTTTGGAAATCCACGGGGAGAAGGGCATTATTCAAATACGTGAGACCTTGTCCTCAATGGAGCAAACCTTGGTTGCAAAAGGGTTTGTACGGAGTCACCGCTCTTATTTGGTTAATCTCCGGCGCATTTTTCGTATTTATTGCATAATAAAAACGGACGAAGTTGCAAAAAAATTTCCCCAGTTTTGCAA
>LFRM01245325.1_pt1 | contig 10604 bp, 8 predicted proteins | sample 618341 | NCBI WGS metagenome assembly LFRM01 (sample SAMN03654438, study PRJNA283298) | anaerobic digester metagenome | isolation source: pool of bioreactors CSTR01a, CSTR02a, and CSTR03a thermophilic anaerobic... | place: Denmark: Kgs. Lyngby | collected 2014-05-21 | reverse complement strand
CAGCGCAGCATTGACCTGCGACTTCCCCCCAATGGAAAGTAAAGATAATCCCTGAACCACGATGATAAGGAGATATGCCATCTACGCCAGAATTCTGCAATTGAGGTTGAAAAATAAGGACGATCAAAGTTTTGCATCAGGCGGAAGCCGAGTAGTCCCGCACTTCCTATTGCAATATCAGAATATCCTGAAAAATCACAGTAAATCTGAAACGCAAAGCAAACGACCGCAACAATATAAGCAGGCGCTCCATATTGCTCAGCATTTGAAAACACAATATCGACCAATACCGCCAGTCGATCTGCGATTAATACCTTCTTAATCAGTCCAACTAATATCTTAATTGCACCTGCACGCATTACGTCAAAATTAGGGCGGTGAATCTCATCAAACTGATAAAGTAGATTACTTGAGCGTTCGATTGGTCCGGCTACAAGCTGAGGGAAAAACGACACAAACAGCGCATACTTACCGAAATGTCTTGTTGCTTTTACATCACCCCTATATACATCAATCGTATACCCAAGTGCTTGAAAAATATAGAACGATATGCCCACAGGCAGCAACACACTCGTGCGTTGTACTTGCAGCGGTATGGCAAGCCATGTAAATCCGTCATTTAATGTGGCAGCAATCATATTCCAATATTTGAAGAAGAACAAAATCCCTAAATTGCATATAAGGCTTAACGCCACATAAATCTTTTTATGCTTTTTATATTTCTCACCTTTTCGGTTAGCCGAATCAATCAATAAAGACGCAGCAAATGTTATCACGGTTGAAAAAAGCAGCAATAGCGCATAGGTTGCATTCCAACACATATAGAAGAAATAACTGCCTGCTAACAAAAGAACCCAGCGCATGCGGGTTGGCAAAGCATAATATCCAATTACCATAAGTAATATAAATACAAAATAAGAAAATGTTTGAAATGCCAAATTGCACCATTCCTTGTAACTTAGATTGAGCAAACCTCATCAACATTTGTGGAAAACATAGCCTAGTATAGCAAATATCATCATGTCCAGCAAGTATATACCGCTTATAACAAAAATCGGCTTGCAGCACGTATTCTCTGCAAGCCGATTCCTATCGCAGCATCATTATTTGACTGCATAGGTTTGATCAATTTCCTTGAGTTCGCTAAATGTGTCAATTTCGATAATGTCCTCAAATGTGCACGGGCGAACTGCAATATCATAATGATCCAAATGATATTCCAGCGGCACTTGATCCCAGTACCGTTCCCTCCCGCCCGGTGCTTGATAAACATCAGCAAGGTCATCCACCAGCTTTAGACCATCCGCTTCGGTCCAATAGGAGATACCAAACATATGATAACAGTCTGTACCGCCAATAGCTACTTTCGTGATGCGCTTATTATCGGTATACAAACACCAATCATCCGTCTTTTCCACAGGCACACCAAGGTAATTGGACGAATACTGGTAGGGCGTAATCAGCGCCTTATTGTATAGTACCAGATCTGCTTCCAAAACATATGCATTCTTGATGAATTCCCTTGCTATATACGCGGATGATATATTGTTGGCTTCATTAAAAGCATCATTTTGAACGAATTTCAGCATGGGGTACTTGTAGAGAAGCTGATCAAACTGTTCACCCAAATAGCCTCTCACAATGATAATATCGTCAATACCCGCTTCTAGCAACGCATCAATAGTAGAGTCGATGATTCGTTGTCCCTTTACCCTGATAAGTGGTTTGGGCGTGTTCAGCGTTATGGGCAGCATACGCGATCCAAAACCCGCTGCAATGATCACTGCACGCTTGACGCGGAATTGCTCAAGCAATTCTTCTCCTTGCTGTGTCAGCATGCCGCCATAGATATATTCCATCGATGTCAGCAACGTCAGCTGCTTGTTCGTATTGCCCACAGATAGATCCACAGCCTTCGCAATGCTTCGCTGGGTTTCATTGGGATGATCTTTTAGGTAATATAAAATATCAAACTGCTTCTTGGAAATCATTTTGATTCACCTCATATTTTCTGATTGATGTACGCTTTGCTACGATCTGTAAAGTACCTTTGATGATCAAGTTCACACATAGTATCGTGAGCGACACAATAGCAGCGCATTCCAATTGCATCTGCGCTTCAAACTGGTTGATCATCAGTGCAATTGGTTTGTTTCGAGTGGTGACTAGGAATGAAACCGCCGAAATGGTCATCATGCTATTAACAAAAAAGTAGGATACCATCTCGATGATCGTTGAGCGAACCTGCGGGATAAATACATCCATAATCATCCGAAGTCTCCCAATCCCAAGGGTTTCCCCCACAGCTTCCAGATTTTCATTCAGCTTGTTCATGGAATTATACATCATCAGATACGGCGATGCAATGAAGTGAATGACATTGACCATGATTAAAATGACGAGCGTACCATAGATGAAACTGCCCTTAAATACAATAACATAAGCCAAGCCCAGCACAATGCCAGGAACGGCGGCTGATGTGATCGAAATCAGATGCAGAAACTTGGATAACTGCGATTTCATTCTCGCGGTTAGGTACGCTGTTATAAACGACACCGCTGTACCGATGATTGAAACCCCAATGGCAATGATGACAGAGTTAAGCAAGTAATCAATTGCACCCATATTCAGTGTCTTTTGAATATTTGCCATGGTGAGCGACAAATCGATGGGATACTTTTTTGCAAACCCAATGCAGACAAACGCAAAGATTGGCAGAACGGCTAAAAGCGATCCAACGACGCATGTCGTATAGGCGAAAGCACGTGTAGCAGGCTTTTGAATAAGCACAAACGAACGTGTATCGTAGCGTGAGTTTGCATGGTCTTTGTTGAGAATATCAACCACAAAAGCAATCAGCGCAGGTACAAGAAGTACCACGCCATAAACCGCGCCTTTGGGAAAATTCAGCTGTCCAATGACCTCTTGATACATAATAACGGGGATGGTAATATCGTTTCCGCCTACCATCAGCGGCACGCCATAGTCTGTGATAATCATCGTAAACACAGAAAACGCAATCGATATCAACGGTTTGCGCAAAAAGGGCATAGATATGGATGCGAGTTGCCTATGCTTTGGAATGCCCAAGATGCTCGCCGCTTCATACGGTGCAGCATCTTCATACTTCAGTACATCCGCAAACATCAAAAACGCTACAGGAAATGCATACATAATTGATCCGCATATCACGCCCCAGCGTCCATAGATGCTCGTGGTGAGATTGAGAAAGTTAGTGATGATACCGTTGTTGCCAAAGAGCACAATCAGTCCCATACCATGCGAGATCGATGGGATGAGCATGGGTAAAATAAGTACCACACGAAATAAGCCCTTGCCCTTCATATCAACTCTTTCAAGGCACCATGCAAGCGCATAGGCAATCACTATGGTTATCAGAGTGGCGGTGGTTGCGATGATCACCGAGTTGCTCAACCCACGAATAAAGGAAGGATGACCGATGGCGTTTTGTAGGCTCTCTGCGTCTATGAACAGCAGCATTCTCACCACAGGATAAATGACAAGAATAAAGAATATGATGCCTATGACCGTCTTTGCAGCATCTGCATTCTGAAAGCGCGAGAAGAAGGAGGTTATGCGTTTTTTCATTTCCTCACCTCATGTATTTAGCCAACGAATTGATTTTTCGCTGGATATTGTCAATTACAAAGCTTTTCACATAATCATTCGCAGGATTTTGAATGATGTTTTCAGGGGTATCAATCTGCACAATATTAGCTTCTTCCATCACCATAATGCGATCCGAAAGGGCGAATGCCTCTTCTTGATCATGCGTGATATAAATCATCGTTGTTTGAAATTCGCGCTGTATATCCTTCAGCTCGTCTCGAAGGGCAAGCCTTGTGGCAACATCAAGCGCTGACATCGGCTCATCAAACAATATGATATCGGGATTTAGGACAAGCGTTCTGGCAATGGCAACGCGCTGTTGCTGTCCGCCAGATAGCTCTGCCGGTTTCTTATGAATATGCTCGGCAAGCCCCATATGCTTAATCATAGTCATTGCCGTTTCGCGTGCGGATGCTTTATCAACCTTGCGAACCTTGAGTGCATATTCCACATTGCCGAGCACTGTCATGTTCTCAAACAACGCGTAGTTTTGAAAGACAATGCCCATTCCCCGCTCCATAGGCTTTGCGCTTGTGATGTCCACGCCATCTTTCATAACGGTGCCTCCGGACGGTTTGGCAAGACCGATGAGAATACGCAGCAGACTTGTCTTACCGCAACCCGACGGGCCTAGCACCGACAAAAACTCGCCTGCGTTCACCTTGAAATTAATATCATCCAATATGACCTTGCTGCCGTATGTCATGTTTAAGTGATTAATCTCTAGTTTGCTATATGATTGATTCATTTGTTCCTCCAATCAATATTTCCACTTGTCCAGTAAACGTTGACGTTCTTCGTTTGTATTGTTACTCATATCGCAATAGACAATATCCGATGGGTAATTTTCGATGACATTGAGCGTATCTTTGTAAATCCGTTCGGGATAGAATCGAGCATTGTTCTCCATGTTGAAGGTGTTCATCATGAAATCAAATACCGCTTTGACCGCTGGCTTTGATTCCTTTCCTTTGATGACGCTCTGTCCATATACGGAGAAAGGTGAACCGCTATCGAAATTGTAAATATCAAGCGGCGTACCATTGTTGATCGCTGTGACTGCCTGAGCTGTCATGCCTAGACCGATAGCCACCTCTTGCTGTATCAACGCATTCACAGGACCTGAACCAGATGATGTGAACTGAAGCACGTTCTGAGCTAATTGATCAAAATACTCAAACGCTGCCTCTTCTCCATAGGTGTTAGCATACGCCTTGAGCACCATAAACCCCGTGCCCGACGACTTAGGGTTAGGCATAGAGATCAAACCCTTGTATTCCGGCTTGATTAAATCTTCAAAGCTCTTTGGTGCTTCCAATCCTTTAGCAGAAAGAACCGCAGGATTCACAATGATGGATGCACTGTAAATCGCTTCCGGAAGATAATGCTTGCTCTCAATTACATTATCTGTATATATGGAGTAATCATAGCTGCTGAGGTCTGTTAAAATCCCTTGCCTTTCAAGCTCTTGCAGGTAGGGATATTCCAGATCGTATGTGATATCACACTCCGTATCGGTTCCTTCCGCTTTGAGCTTTGCTGCATGATTGCCGGTTGCCATATATTCAATAACAATTTGGTAGTCAGGAAATTCTTCTTTCAGGCGTGATGTCAAATACTCTACACGGTAATCCTCTGCACTGGTATAAATAATTACCTTGTTATCCGCTGTACTGCATCCTGATAATAGCAATGCCATTGCGCACACCATCAAAAGACTTAAAACCCTGCTCAAAACCTTTTTCATTTCATTATGCCCCCTCGTTCAATCTTTGGTGATAGGCTCACTTCTGTGAACATGAATTGTCGTTTATATTTGAAAATCAAACAAAAACATAGCGTTTGTTCGTTTAAACGCCATATTTTTGCTTATTGAACATCAAATGCTCTCATCGGGTATGTTTTGGAATCGATTGAGCGCTTGAATAATATACTGTGCACCAGTCTCGCCGCTGCTCCCAAGGTTGTAGAAATATTGATTCTTGAGGTCTTCAATCTGCTTTGCATAGCTAGCTTGCTGCGATAGCAAATCAGAAGCGACTTGTGCAATATTCGCCGTTTCATCTTGGCTGATAGCCTTGCCTACTACATCACGCGCAATGATCTCAAAAGGTCTGATTTGAATTTTGTCATAATCCTTATTGACGACCTTGATTTGCGTATCGATGAACAAAGACGGCTTATTAGTTGTAAAGCTGAATTCAAACGCTATGGATGACCAGTCCGTCACGACTAGGTCTGCAGTATAGACCGTCACATTGGATGAAAAATCGGTTTCAATCATAAAATCATCATTAAAGCGATCTTTATACTTCTCAATCAAAGCTTCCATTTTTAGCGGGAATCTTCTAATATACTGCGGATGAGGCCGTACGATCACTTTAAACTGATCCCCGATCAGCTGATCAAGCATTAGGTCAATGCAGCTATCCAGAATATTGTCAAATTGCCATGAGGGCGCAATCAAAATGGTTGGCTTCTTGTTTTCGGTTTTTTCTCTTGACTCATACGCCGTAATCATATTGTCAATAAGCCCATATCCAACCTTCACAATGCGCTTCTTCTTTGTACCTCTTAGCTTTTCCATCTCTCTGATCTCAACGCCTTGGCTTTGACTTACCGCGAAGATCGTGTCAAAGGCATCAAAAGCACCCGTACGATAGGACATGTTCAGGCTCGCGCATGCATGATCGACATAGATATATTCGATGTTCTTACGCACTTTTGAGCGCTTGATATGGTACTTGCCCAAATCAGGGGTGGTCATCACAACCACCTTGCACTCAAGCTTCATCATCAAAGTGATCAAATGATTTCCCGCAATGTAATATGGCTTGATGCGGTCATTGTGAAGCCTAAAGATCTGGTCATCAGGGTCACTCGTCACATAGTAAATCGTTTCATTAGATTCCTTGAGCAGCGCATTGATGATATTTTCAAAATACTTATAAAAACCACTCTGCTCAGAGTAAAACATCAAGTTCATTTTTTGAAGCGTATCGTTCTTACACAGCTCTTTATAGTCAGATTTTGATCGTTTGGTATGCTCTCTTTTTAGCTTGTTTTCTTCTGCAGCCCTAGTCTTTAGCGCATTCATGGTTGAATAGTCGATATACTTTTTAGGGCTATAGATCATGTTGACCAAGTACATAACCGGAATCGAGAACAGGTTTCCGAAAATCCAGTATACGCCAATGGCAGCAGGTACAATGAACGCAAAATAGGTAGAGAATGCGACCATAAACAAAGTCATCCCCCATTGAGATGCTTTGTTTTGCTCAACTTGAAGCACATTGATTTTGTTTTGAATAACGCACATTAGCAAGGCGCTCAGTCCAGCCAAAACTGGAACCAAAAATAGTAGATCTATATTTGTAACGCTTGGAATGGCTGATAGATCAAGACCTAGGAAGTTCATGTTGATGCCGAGCATCTGCGTAACCATGTCACTGATGCTGCCTAGGTTTTCGCTAATTGTCAAAGACATAAAGCTCTGAAGATGCTCAGGATTAGCTGCCGTCTTGATCGCCATAAGCTCAGGAGATGAACCCATGTCTGTGATTTGTAAAATCTCCGCTGTTTTTGCAAGAAGCGTTGTTATCACTTCTTTTGGAAAATGGAGAATATGGGTCAGCGGCTTATAGACGACATCAATCAAGCCTAAGATCAGCGGTAGCTGTATCAAAAGCGGAATGGTTCCTGAGAACGGGTTATACTTTTCCTGCTTGTAAAGTGCATTTTCAGCATCAAGCAAGGCATCCTGATCATCCACATACTGGTACTTAAGGGCATCCAATTTGGGCTTCATTTTCAGCATCTTGATGGAATTTTTCTGAACCATCAATGAAACCGGAAACAAGATCACTTTGGTCAGCAATGTAAAGATGATGATCGCAAGACCATAGTCATTGACAATTACATAGCATAGCTTCATGAGGTAGCCTAGAGGCGTACCGAGTATTTCTCCGATTATCCCCATTACATAATTCCCCTACTATCAATTTAGTACTTCAAATGTGGGATAAATCAGCAAGGAAACCTTACCAATCAGGTCGTCTTCGCTGACAAAAGGGTTATCCCATACACTTGAATCATTGGAAACTTGGTGATTATCACCTAGTACAAAATAACTGCCGGTTGGAATGGTGATTGCTTCCATAGACAATTCTTGGGGTAGTGAGGCAAATGATGCCGTAACGACTCGGCCGTTGATGATCAACTCGCCCTGCTTGATCTCAATCACATCATACGGACAGCCAATGACTCTTTTCACAAGCACTTCATCTGTCACGTCGTCTTTGCGAAATGTGATAAGGTCGCCCATATGCGGCGAGGTTCTTTGATAAGCCAAACGGCTCACAACAACCCAGTTGTTTTCACTTAGCGTTGGTTCCATCGATTGGCCAACGATGCGAAACAACATGAAAACATAGTTGCTGCATAAAAAGGCTAACAATAATGCAACCAGTGCGATTACCAGCGGTTGATAGTCTTTGAAGCGCCCCTTTTTTGAAGCACTCATTTCATGCTATCATCCATCTGATCAATGTCAAATTCATCGTCATTGTCAAAGCTCACTGCCTCTTGTTGTTCATAGTTTTCCTGGTTCGTGTCATTTTTCTTCATTTTTCTCTTTAGCTTTTTAAAGTAAAAAGCAAATGCTGCGCTTCCTGCAATTACAATACCTGCAACCAGCTGTACAATATAAGTCATTGCAGAGGGATCAATATATGCACTTGCAGATTGCGAAAACATAACCATGCTTAGCATATAGAGCAGCACCAAAGATATCATTGCACTTATTTTTTTCATCTTATATCTTCCTCCAATTAATAGAAATAATTTTCTCCAATATCAAGAATCTCGATCAGTTCATAATTATCGAAATTGTTGGAATCACCATGGATTTGATAAATATACAGATCCGATTCATGTCGGCCATAGCTTACCACACTCTTATAGAAAAACCGTTCGACCTCTGCTCCTTCAGCAACTTGATCAATTGGCACGCCGTATTTTTCATAATCAAGTCCAACAGCTTGAGCCAATGTGGCCGGTATATTCTTTTGAGATATCGGTGCCGATGAATACTGAAGCTCCGTATCTATCTCGCCAGCAGGTTTATAGAAGAAGCCAATATGAGTCGCTTTCGTAAGTGGTTCCAAATCACTTACCGGTATTCCATGATCACCTAAAATAATGATTGTTGCATCTTGGTAGATGCCAGATTCTTTCATTTCCCTAAAGATTTCAAATAGTATGGTAAAGCTGCCAATGGTTTGCCTGTAAACGTCCGTTCGCACATCAGAACGCATACCATCCTCATCTAATGTATATGGAGAATGTGAACCATTGAAATGAAAGAACTTAAAAGCATTTCCTGAGGTTAATGACAACTGGTTGAAATTCTCGCTATAAGCCGCTTCATCAATAGCATATAAATCATTTTCCAAGAATATATCATTGTTAATATCATCGGTATATAAGTGATAAAACGGTTTACATGCAATTGGTGCATATCGATAAGAAGATAGCGTCAACATTTTTTCCGCAAACCTAATACGGTCAACCTTCTTGCTGTCCACCTTCATATTATCAACATAATCCATTGCCGCACTGTTACCGCCGAATGCACTGTACATATCCGTATACACGTTCACGCTATAATCATGAGATGCAATATCACTGAGGAGGTTATCCTTTGACCATGAATTATTTAAGTACGCCCATTGATGCATTCTAAAGGCGCCTTCATCATTTGTAAGCATGTAATGGATCGCAGGGTTCGTTCTTGCAAACTCTGATGTTGCGTTTGTATAGCATGTAAAGCCATCAAACATTTCAAAGAAGCCTTCATAAAACTCCTCAACTTCTTTGACAACATCATAATCCAAACGATCAAGCACAAACACGAACACATTTTCATCTTCTGAATAAGTATACATATTTTCTGTAGAGAGATAATAACTTCGCTGATTCATCAGCTTTATCACACTGGGCATTAATGTACCCATGGCAACCAACTGCATCACCACAAGTAGCAGCGAAACATATCGAACCATCTTTTTCCAGAAACCATAGCGCAAGTATAATACCAGATATGGCATCAAGAATATAACCAGCATAATCACCAGATTAAGCAGCATGAGATGTCTTTGTGAAACCCAGCTGATTGCATTGCCATCAAGAATACCCATTTCACCATTCAGGAAATTTCCTTGTATGTACCCGCAAAGCAGCATCGAAAACTCACACGTTAGGATATAGTTAAAAAAGCGACCTTTTAATAACGGCAAAAGAAATGTCAAGCAAATCAAAGCAATTATAGACACCAAACCCATCACCGTTAAAGTATCAACAATGGTATAGGAGATGGAATCCGCACTCGCAACTGTGATTTCAAAAGGTCCAAAGAACAAAAAAGTAAATACAACTGCAATATGCGCTGCCAATGCTAAAAGCAATCGATCACGGTAGCTTCTTTTATCAGCAAACAACAATGATATCTTCTTTTGCACCTGACCTTTTCCATTTTGATGTGCCTGTACATTAGAAATTTTAATCACAACCTTATCTATAGTAAACTCATATAGTTTAATACAATCCCGTAAATAGGTCAACCATAATCTACTTAAATCAGCAAAATATTGTTCAGCAGCCCGCGTCAGACTAAAAGTGCAGCCATTCCAAGAACAAACACAAAAAAAGCAACCACACATAGTTGCTTTCATTTGGAGCGGGTGATGGGAATCGAACCCACGTGACCAGCTTGGAAGGCTGGAGCTCTACCATTGAGCTACACCCGCATGTGGAGCGGTAGACGAGATTCGAACTCGCGACATCCACCTTGGCAAGGTGGCACTCTACCACTGAGCTACTACCGCATACTCCACAATAGGAGTAAAATAAAAGTTGGTGCGGGCGAAGAGACTCGAACTCTTACGCCTAACGGTACTGGAACCTAAATCCAGCGC
>LFRM01070857.1_pt1 | contig 10604 bp, 9 predicted proteins | sample 618341 | NCBI WGS metagenome assembly LFRM01 (sample SAMN03654438, study PRJNA283298) | anaerobic digester metagenome | isolation source: pool of bioreactors CSTR01a, CSTR02a, and CSTR03a thermophilic anaerobic... | place: Denmark: Kgs. Lyngby | collected 2014-05-21 | reverse complement strand
TTATAGATGGGCGTGTTACTATTCTGTCCAATCTACAGGAAGTTCGGGGGAAGTTTAATGAGATCAAATACAAACTTCACGAATAATACATTCAACTGCTGGTGGTGCGCTTAGCGTCCCGCCGGTTTCTCACTGTGTAAATTCAGAGGGACTGGAAGGGTTTATTTCTTTCAGTCCCTCTTTTTTTTATACATGCAGCAGACAACAAAGCGCTTAAGAGAAGATGAGTTTAGACCAGACAGGTTTCAATAGCGAAGAGGAGGAAATCATCATGACAGATAAGACACAAAATCAGGCAGGTTTTCCGGTAAAAGGTATCTACGGCGGATTCGGAGGCACTTACGTTCCAAAAGCGCTTGAGCCGATCCTTCAGGAAGTCGCAAAAGAGTATGAGAAATGTGCTGCAGACAAAACATTCAGGGAGGAATACCTCTCCCTTCTAAAGGACTACGTGGGACGTCCCTCTGCGCTCACCGAGTGTAAAAACTTTACCAAGGCTATCGGCGGAGCGAGGATCTTTCTAAAAAGAGAAGATCTCAACCACACAGGAGCCCACAAGATAAACAACTGCATAGGGCAGGCCCTGCTTGCCAAAAGAATGGGCAAAAAGAAGATAATAGCAGAGACCGGGGCCGGGATGCACGGTGTCGCGAGTGCCACAGTAGCCGCTCTCATGGGTATGGAATGCGACATCTATATGGGAGAAGTCGATATAGTGCGCCAGGCTCCGAACGTACTCAGAATGAAAGCGCTGGGTGCAACAGTCGTACCTGTCTCAGACGGACAGGGAACGCTCAAGGAAGCTGTCGATGCGGCGCTTACGGCATTCTGTAATGACACCTCCGTCTATTACCTCCTCGGTTCTGCGGTCGGACCGCACCCATATCCAACCATGGTACAGAACTTCCAAAAAATAATCGGCGAAGAAGCAAGGGCCCAGATGCTTGAACGCACCGGCTCCCTGCCGGACGCCGTCATCGCCTGTGTCGGCGGCGGAAGCAACGCGATAGGGATCTTCACAGCCTTTATTGAAGACAAAGATGTTCGCCTTATAGGTGTCGAACCCTCCGGAAGAGGGCTGACATACGGAGACCACGCTGCAAGCCTCACCAAGGGTGCCCCCGGAGTCCTTCATGGATTTAAAAGCTACGTACTCACCGATGATAAAGGCGAAGCCGCCGAAGTCTATTCAATAGCAGCCGGCCTTGATTATCCGTCAGTAGGACCGGCGCACGCCGCACTCAAAGAGAGCGGACGCGGAGAATACATCTGTGCCAGCGATAAAGAGGCCCTCCATGCATTCAAGCTCCTTTGCAGAACAGAGGGCATCATCCCCGCCCTTGAGAGCTCCCATGCACTCGCCGGAGCGATAAAGATAGCCCCGGAGCTTGCCCCGGAGCAAAAGATACTTGTCAACCTTTCGGGTCGTGGGGATAAGGATATGGAGACCATCTCCGCACTCGGAGTAATTGAGGTTTAGAGCGGCGCTGACGTAGCAACATGCGATGCTTTTTCACCTCAACGTATTCATATACGCCTCGGTTCGAAGCATCGCAAGTTGCGTCGTTATCACTCGCTCTAAACCTCAATTACGATATTGATGACTATCGTGAAAGCCTAAACCCGCATCGTTGCCACTTGCTATAAAACCTAATTCCCCACTTCTCGTCATTCCCGTATGCCGTCGTCAGGAGAGCATCGTTTTCCTCAGAATATTCCAACCATATTTTTCCAAGGTTAGCCATTCTGTAGATTATCCACATTTTGTCAAATGTGTAGGTCTGACCCCATTGGTGCATGGTTCCTAAAGTAAGAAGCGGTGTTTATATACCCTTCTTTGTGACGAATCGTAAGCGCAGTGAAAACGCATTGATTCAGGTGATACAAGAGGCTTTTGTTCAGGGTGTCTCAACTAGGCGCATGGAAAAGCTGGCCAAGAGTCTTGGTATAGAGAACATATCAAAGAGCCAGGTAAGCGAGATGACCAAAGAACTAAATGAACAGGTGCATGCATTTCGTACCAGGGATCTCTCGGGCACAACATATCCTATTATCTGGACAGATGCTCTTTATGAGAAAGTACGTGTAGATGGAAGAGTTGTAAGTATGGCTGTTCTCATAGTATGTGGAGCAAGTAAAGAGGTTCAAAGGGAGATACTGGCAGTAGAGCCAATGATGGAAGAATCAAGAGAAAGCTATTCACAGCTCTTCAGAAATCTTAAGGACCGAGGTTTAAGCAAACCTGTTTTAATAGTCTCGGATGCCCATGCCGGTCTGAAAGCGGCAATTTTAGAAGAATTCCAAGGAGCTTCATGGCAACGGTGTAAAGTACATTTTCTGAGGAATATACTGGCGCACATTCCTCATCATGCAAAGGAAGAATTTGCCACCGAACTTAAAGAAATATGGACCGCTCCGACAGAAGAGGATGCTCGCCGTCGGGCAGAGCGTTTAACAGAAAAATACGAAACACGTTTTCCCAAGGCTATAAAGATACTTGAAGATGGACTCGATGATTCGTTGACTTTTTATGCGTTAAAGGATGTAGATCCTAGAAAAATATCTTAAACTAACATGTTGGAACGCCTTAACAGAGAGATACGCAGGCGCACAAGGCCGATTGGGATATTTCCCAATGCTGAGTCATACATACGACTGGTAACAACCTATCTAATTGAGTACTCGGAAGATTGGTCGTCTAATAGAGCATATTTAAATTCTGAGGTAATGCAAAAGTTATCATTAAAAGCTGCATAGCTTAACAGGGGGCCTAATAAAATTGCGAACTTAATTTGACACTAGCTTCCGCTCAAAATATACATCTTGACCGTTATGAGTTGAACACCATTTCCGAGCGAAGCTGAACACCCCTGCCGCGTTAACTGAACAGTCCTGAAGTGCCCTGTTTAGGTGTATAATGCTAGCAATACAATAGATTGTGTTTGTAGGTCATTGAACTAACCCGTTATAAATTACCTTCATCGGATTTTAGCATAGCTTTACCCGCACCAAGCCCTGTTTATATAGGGCTACTTTAATATTTGGAGGGAAGCATGATGAAGAGAAGGTTTGTAGCAAGTATTATTTTGGCACTATCAATTGTTTTCATGTCACAAGTTTTTGTTGCTGCGGATGAGGCATAGAAAATAGGCGGTGTCTGGGATTACAAGTTAAGTGGCGAAGGCACCTACTATGGAGCCCCAGCAACAATGACAGAAAGCGGGAATTTACGTATTATCGTTGTAACATCAGGTGAAAAAGAAATTCTTGATAGTTACTCTCTAACCTGCCAAGGAAATACTTCAGTCCCGTCGTCAAGTTATAGCCATAATTACAATTATTCTCATAATGGCACATTTAACCCCTTAGAGTACGTTCCAGGGGCGCCCTTACAGGTTTTGTACGAACAGATAATAGATCAAACGAAAGTAATTATTACGCTTCAAATTTTACAGACAGGACCATATAGTGCCGTTGGTACTGCTACATTATATATTCCAGAAACAGAAGAAATTAACCAAGGAACTATAACTGCTTCCAAACCCCAGCCATCCAGTGGGGATGGTGGCGGCGGTGGATGCAACGCCGGTTTAGGCGCTTTACTCTTGCTGACACTTGTTCCGATCCTTTTAAAAAGTGAACACTAATATAAATTGAACGACAAATAATTATCAATAACACCAAAAAAGCTCCGCAGTCATTTGCCTGCGGAGCTTGTAATAGTCTGGAGTCGCCTCCCGGACTCGGACTGGGAATCCAGGTTACATATACCCTGGAGCAAACTCGCGGGGTCAGACCTACACAATTGACAGAAGTTTTAAGCACAACATTGCCTAAATGCCGGTCCATTCGAGAAATGGACACGGCAAGAGTTATTGGACGAACTTGATACTGTCGAGCTATTTGAAGCTCCCGGACATGGCCGTGTATTAGGAGAGATTACTAAAAAACAAGAAAAACCCTATGCAATCTCGGGAGTAAAACCGTTCTCGTTATAGATTCGGAAATGGAGGGTCCAAGGTTCTCTACTCAATAGTGAACATAAACATAGATCTGAGCGATTAGCTTGACCGAAACTTAACAAGTCACTAGAATTAGTTTATTGTCAGATATTTCTTGTTATTTTATGGTGTAAAACACCAGCTAATACTTTACATCTGGGGGGGACCTGCATGAAGCGTACATTTTTACTAATGACCCTGCTGATTGTGGTGCTTTGTGCTATACCGGCAGAGGCAGATACAACTTATTACTATGTACCAACTGTTTATGTGGACCCTGATCCAACCTGGGTCCTTCATGATGAGCTAGTAAAGATAGTCTCCATGGTACTGCCATTCGAATATCAACCAACACCTCCGATAGCAGCACAGGAAAGATACCGTCAAATGCGTATCGACGCAGATAACCATCTATCCAATTTGGTCAACGAAACTTTAAGAAGGTCTATTAAAGAACTTAATAATGACGGGCTGCAAGAATATCTTAAAACCCTCAAAAAAAGCTGCATAGAAAAAGGTTTGTATTATACAACTGACCAGATCGACAACATTTATTCACTGACGTATGTCGATGATATTCACGAAGATCTTATTACAAGGATCACGTATATATTTGACACTAAAATGCACACATGTAGCGTTAGAATGTCTATCCCCAATTTTCGTTTTTCACGAATAGAGACTGCATCATATGTTGAACCCAGACCTAAAACACTCATCCCCAGAATTGAACAATATCTTGGTCTAAAACTTCTTGATTATAAGATCGAAATCTATAATAAATATGGTGTAGAGGTTCTCGGTGTAGAACCCAACGGTATCGCAGAGAGAGCCGGATTAAGAGCTCAGGATATCATCGTTAAAATTGATTCATATGACTTGACTGAATACAGCATTGAAAGAATGGCCTCTTATATTTATCTAAGAGCAGAACAACATGCCGTAGTAAGAATTAGATTCTTTAGGGGAACCACCCAGAAAATCACTCACCTTTCACTGTAAGGCAACAGAGTTCCACATGATTTCATTTCAGCCAATCAAGATGAACAATCTGATTGCATAAACTGAACATACTGACTATCAAAATTGCTCATGACCCCTTATAAAAAAAGCAGATGGACATAAAATTTTGCGTCCATCTGCTTTTTATTATGTTAGAGCCGTCGTCGGGAAAGCACCGTTTTCCAATTAGGAAAACTTATCAAATTAACCTTAGTGCCTGAACTATTTCGAAATTTTTTTGAGCTGCGGAAATCTAGGTTTTGTTTTTGACCCAGCCCTCATCGTCTCCTTCAAATGCCTATATCGGGGGGCTAGCGGCTTTTGTTTAGACATCGGAAACACAGTCATAACCTAAGTTCAAAGTCACTGGATTCCCGATACAAGCACTCGGGAACGACGGAGAGGGAATAAAGCAAAACAATAGAAGATACAGGCAAACCCTGGACCTGGATTCTCGATCTCGAAGCGCACTCGAAATAGTGCGGACACTAAGGTTGTTCTATAAGTTTCTCTAACGAGAAACGGTGTCCTTCTGATCAGGCATACGGGGATAACGGGAGGGGGCACAAGAGAGAAGAAGACGGGTACGAAATCTTAGGTTCTAAACCTCGCAACTGATTCGCAACTGATTCCCCACCGACTCCCGCGACGTGCAGCACGTCGTTACTTTACCTCATTGACTCCCAACTGATTTGCTATAGATTTCCCACTGACTCCCGCGGCACGTACTCTGCCGCAGCCCTTCACAATTCACAAACCCTGAATTCCTTGGATCACTTCAACTCTTTTCGAAACTGTCTGGCCAGAATTAATGACATTTAAACTTGATCCTGCTCAAGGAACTGCAAAAACTTAAAAAAATATTCCAGGGGTCTTCGAGCTAATCGTATACAGAGCTTCTGTGGCCGATTCTCACTACCAAAACAAGAAGCCGGCCGTCTTCTATCCTGCATAGGATACGCCATGCCCCACCCGGTAGCGCCATAACCCAGAGAGGTCGGATAGAAGGGCTTTTCCTCTGCTTCGTGGATTTTCAAGCTCGGCCAGGTCGGCCAAATATTTAACAACACGGAGAGCCTCAGACCTGTCTAAAGAAGAAAGTTCTTTTTCGGCGCTTCTTGAAAATTCAACCTTCCAAACCAAGACGCGACCTCACTTCCTCTAGGGAAGATGAAGGCCTTCCGTCAATGATAAATTCTTCATATGCAGCGGCTGCAAGAGCAGCATCTTCAATATCGTCAAGATATATTTCGATAGCCTTTCTGGCATACCATGACTTTGTTCTGCCTGTTTTATCCGCCAGTTCCTCAAGCCGAGTCTCCAGTTGTTTATCTAGTCTGATTGCAAGCATTTTGTTGCCTCCCCTCAACTGCTATACAAGTATAGCAATATAAAATTGATCCGGCAATAAAAATTGAAAGCTACGACCAATTTACTCCTGACTTTAGAACTTTAGGGGGCAAAAAGCGCCATAATCGCTGTGCAACAGCTGATTGCGGCATTCTAATTTCATCCTGTTATTTCAGATTGATACTCAAATATAGTTTGGTTCAGGCCCGTACAGACTCAGGGTCACTCAGAGGGATCAGACCTACACAATTGACAAAAAGCCGGTATACAAACTTCGTACAGCATAAAGGCCGCACAAAACTAAACACTATGTTGGCCCCCTTGACCTCTTTAAACCGGACACTGAGATCGCCCGGCTTACAGGCTGCATTCGAGAATGCAGGTTGTAACAGAGATGTTCTTGAACGCAGGATCACGACTGTCGACACTCCATAGGGCAAAGTGCGACTTAAGGATTCCATGGGATACGGAGTTAACTGCTCGAAGTATAAGCACGACGACCTTGCAGGTATTGCCAGGGAAAAAGGCATGAGTATTTCCGAAGTCATCCGGCTGATCGATAAATTGTGATAAAAAAACAAACAGACAGATCACTTGAAGTCCGCATAAAAACGGATCCTGCATCGTTGAGGATACGACGGATATGTTCCGGCTACGAAAATAGGATGATCAAAAGAGCCGCTTGCGGCGCAACATCGTTTCAAAGAAGCTGTAAATGCTTACCAAAAACAGGATCCGAAAACCGAAGCTTCAGCGGATCCTGCCAACGAGATCCGTTACGGAAAACCGTAACTGTCCCAATGCTGAAAGTTATACCGCACTTGTCTTTTTTCATCAAGACTGGACATCAAAACCTGTTTTTTCTTGTCCTATTCTTAGATATTTAAACAAACTTCTAAAAAACAAGGTTTCGACTTTGTGAGGCGGCAAATTTGTTTTTTAAGACTTATTTACAGCTTGAAAAGTAGCGGAGAATTGGAGATCAAATAAATAGTCTAAAACCTGAGACGATGGGCCCCGGCTCAATGGCATACCGGGGAGACGAAGAAAGTGGCATACCGGGGAGACAAGAGGGGTTATTTCGAGCACTAAGGATAATTTAAAAAGTTCTCCTAATCGGAAAACGGTGCTCCCCCGATAGAGGAATTCGAGGGAGACGATGAGATGCCCGGCCCTGAAGTACTAACAACTGATTTGTCACTGATTCCCAACAGGTTTCCAATTGACTCGCGCAGAAGGGTGTACTCTGCAGAAATATCTGGTGCCGGGAGGGGGGGTCGAACCCCCACGAGTGTTACCTCGGAGGATTTTGAATCCTCTGCGTCTGCCATTCCGCCATCCCGGCAATATACTGACCCGGATATTCTAGCGGAATTGTTGATTAACCGCAATGCCTTTAGCTGTTAAAATGTTGTAATATATACGAGTAACAACTAAGTGAGAATTGGGAGGGTAAAAAATGAAAAATATTATTCTTTCGCACTATACAATTAAAGATATCGAGCCTGAACCGTGGAAAGAAACATGGGACAACCTTGTCGACTTTGGCGAGAGGATGGCTCCTAAGCTTGAACCAATGAACATAAAACTCAAACTTAGGAAAGTTATACTTGACGAAGTTTCTCAGAGAAGCCTGATGACGGGCAACATGGTTACGATACAGTCACCGGAGATAAAGGTAGAAGAGACACCTATTGAAGAACTCATGATGCTCGAGGTCGGATTCGCCGAGTGTGATTCATGCAAAGTGCCCGACGGTGGAGGTTTTTCATGTCGTACACTGAAAGATTTCGACGGAAATGAAAGAATGGTCCTGCCGGAAGAATTTTTCATGGAGGCGACTCTTCGCGTTGCATTCAAATCAGAGCACGAGGGAAGCTGTGGCTGCTCTGACTGTTCTTCCTGCGCCAGCGGATGCGGCGACGAGGAACAGGGGATACGCAGTAAAGATCAAGGGGCTGAAGGAGAATAATATGGCAGACATAAACATAACAACAAAAGGCGGAGACAACGGCACGACTTCACTTGGAAACGGCGTGAGGGTCGATAAGGATGATAAAAGGGTCGAACTCTACGGTACGCTTGACGAATGTCAGGCTGCACTGGGGATGGCAAGGGCCGCATGCCTCTCACCCAAGATAGCGGAAGATATCTTCTTTTTGGAGGATTATCTTTTCAATGCCATGGCATTTTTCGCAGAATGTGATTTTCCGGAACCAGATCCTCAGATATTGGCAAATGTCTCTTCCAAGGTGGCAAGGACGATAAAAAAGGCAGAGTTGTTCGTCAGACCGGGAGACTCTTCTTGCGGCGCTGCGCTTCATCTTGCCAGAACGATAGCGAGAAGGGCCGAAAGAACAGCGACTCCCCTTTTCAGGGAAAAACGGATAACCGATAAGAGTTACGCTTTTTTAAACAGGCTTTCAGATGTTATTTATATTATTTCACTGAAGGTAGACGAGGAAGAACGAGAAAAGAAAAACTGATATTTTAAAACCACAGGGCGGCTTAGGCCGCCTTTTTTTGTTCCGGCTATGCCCAGTTATAAGCTTTGTTCCTCAGTTGGGTCATCTGCGAACCTTTTCCAGAAAAGTTTTAGCCTCTCTTTGATACGCGCCTCCGCCCCAAGTTTTCCGGGAAAATAGAATCTTCTCTGTTCAGGCAGGTATGCCTGCGGGATCCAGTGGCCGGGTGAATCATGGGGATATTGATAGCCTTCGCCTCCATTTTTGAGGTGATACGGCACTTCCATCAGGTCTCCCTCTTCCACCGCTTTCAAAGCTGCCCTTATACCTAGGTACGTGCTGTTGCTCTTGGGAGCGGAGGCAAGATAGACGACTGCCTGGCCCAGAATAATATCGGCTTCGGGCATGCCGACCCTATCAACAGCCGCGGCTGTGTTTTGTGCTACGATAAGCGCCATAGGATCTGCAAGTCCTATATCTTCGGATGCGAATATGCAGAGCCTCCTGCAGATAAACCGCAGGTCATCACCGGCTGCAAGCATTCTTGCAAGCCAATATAAGGCGGCATCCGGATCTGAGCCTCTCATGCTTTTTATAAGCGCCGATATTACTGCGTAATGATCTTCGGAGACTCTGTCGTACCTCTGTGTGGCCATTCCGGTGCTTTCGGCTACGATTTTAAGCGTGATCTCACGTCCGCCGCCCAGGGCGACCGATGACGCGGCTGCTTCGAGCCTTGTCAGGGCCTGCCTTGCATCCCCTCCGGCAAGCGAGGCCAGCTTGTTTATGACAGATCTGTCAGCTGTCACTTCAAGCATTCCAAGCCCGCGCTCTTTATCAGAAAGAGCTTTTTCAAGCAATGATGAGATATTTTCTTCATTGAGAGGTTTCAGTGTATAGACGACCATGCGTGAAAGCAAAGTCTTGTTGATTTCAAACCAGGGGTTTTCTGTGGTCGTGCCAACGAGTATTATGTCGCCCGTTTCCACAGAGGGCAGCAGTACGTTCTGCTGTTTTGTATTGAAGTGATAGATCTCGTCCACAAATGCAATTGCGGATCTGCCTGACATTCTTTTAGATGCTTTGGCATTATCAACGAGGGTGCGTAAAGTTTCGACCTTGGCGCTTACCGCATTTATTTCAAGCAGTTCTCTTCCTGTGGTCCCGGACATTATTCTGACAAGTGTTGTCTTTCCTACGCCGGGAGGTCCATAGAGGATACAGCTGGGGATTTTGCCGCCTTCAAGCATTACGCGGAGAGGTTTGCCCGGGGCAAGAATATGTTCCTGCCCTGCATAATCATCCAGGTTATCCGGCCTCATACGTTCAGCCAGCGGAATTTCATAAATCGATACTTTAGGATCTTTTTCCTGTCCGAAAAGGTTGCCTTCTTCCACTAAAAAATCTTTCTTTCTATAAACCTCGTAAGGTCGAGTGAGTTCTTGGGTGCCTTCATACCCTCTTCTTCTTCCGTAGTAACAGTCAGCATTGGATAACGTGAGGCAAGATATTTTTTAGCAATGGATGAGACCGTTAGTCCCATGAAGTATGGCTCAAAGGACTGGTTGGCTTTCCATTCCGACGGACCAAGGATAAAATCTTTGGATATGTTTATTTTGCCCACACAAAGAGCTGCAACCCTGACTAACCAGCAGTCAAGGGTCGGGGAGGTAGTGTCGGGAAGTTCAAGGGCAAGCTCAAATGCGGCATGAAGCCATTTCTCGCCCCGCTTTGCAAAAATCTCCCGATATTCCCATGGAGTAAGAGGCTTGGGGTCATCGAGATC
>LFRM01372990.1_pt1 | contig 10606 bp, 21 predicted proteins | sample 618341 | NCBI WGS metagenome assembly LFRM01 (sample SAMN03654438, study PRJNA283298) | anaerobic digester metagenome | isolation source: pool of bioreactors CSTR01a, CSTR02a, and CSTR03a thermophilic anaerobic... | place: Denmark: Kgs. Lyngby | collected 2014-05-21 | reverse complement strand
AGGCAAAGGAAAGGAACGAAGTTGCCGGTAGTACACGTAAGATCAAGAGGCAGAAAGGTACTGGTACAGCCCGTGCCGGTAGCGTGTTGAGCCCTATTTTCAGAGGAGGAGGTCGTATATTTGGTCCTCGTCCGAGAAACTATAGCTTCAAACTTAATAAGAAGCTAAAGCAACTTGCACGTATGTCTGCTTTGTCATATAAGGCAGTAAACAACGAAATCATTGTTGTTGAAGATTTCGGAATGGAAACTCCAAAGACTAAGGAGTTTAATGCAATCCGCAAGAATCTTAAGATTGATGACAAGCGTTCACTGCTGGTTCTGAGCGAAGGCGACCGCAATATTTATCTGTCAGCCCGCAATTTGCCCAGGACCGAGGTTGCTGTTGCATCCGGGCTTAATACCTATAGCATTATGAAAGCTCATCGTCTGGTTCTGACAGAGAGCTCTGTTGAGCAGATCGGTAAACTTTTAAATAAATAAGGAGGTCAGTCATGGATATCATCATAAAACCGATAGTTACCGAAAAGATGACCCATCAGGGCGAGGCTCTGAACAGGTATGGCTTTGTTGTGAAGAAGGATGCAAACAAGCTCCAGATCAAGAAGGCTGTTGAGGAAATGTATAATGTTACTGTTGCTGAAGTCAATACAATGAGGTATGCCGGCAAGAAGAAGACAAGGTATACCAAAAGCGGAATTATTGAAGGTGCTACATCTTCATTCAAGAAAGCTGTTGTCACTTTGGCAGATGGAGATAAAATTGATTTTTATAGCAATATTTAATTAAGATGGCAGTAAGAAAGCTAAAGCCCGTAACACCGGGGCAGAGACACAAGATTATTGGTGCATTTGACTCGATTACATCATCTGTACCAGAGAAATCCTTGTTGAGGCCTATTAAAAAGACCGGTGGTCGTAACAACACCGGTAAGATGACCATGCGTTACATCGGAGGCGGCCACAAAAGGAAGTATCGTGTAATCGACTTTAAGAGAAATAAAGACGGTGTACCTGCTACAGTGGAATCAATTNNAATCTATTCAGTACGACCCAAACAGAAGTTCTAGAATTGCTTTGCTGGTTTATGCAGACGGAGAAAAACGCTACATACTTGCACCAAATGGTTTGCAGGTAGGTCAGCAGGTACTTTCGGGTTCAAGTATTGCACCCGAAATTGGCAACTCTCTTCCTTTGGGAGAGATACCTTTGGGAACCATTGTTCATAACATTGAACTGTACCCTGGCAAGGGCGGAGCTATGGCACGCAGTGCCGGAACTTTTGCTCAATTATCTGCTCGTGAAGGGAAGTATGTTGTATTACGTCTTCCTTCCGGTGAATCCAGGATGGTACTTACAACCTGTCGTGCTACTGTCGGTGCTGTTGGTAACTCTGACCACGCACTTGAAAAGTCGGGTAAGGCAGGTAGAAGCAGATGGCTTGGACGTCGTCCTCGCACCCGTGGTGTCGCTATGAACCCCGTGGATCACCCAATGGGTGGTGGTGAAGGACGTGCTTCAGGAGGTCACCCACGCTCACGCAAGGGATTATTGGCTAAGGGATATAAGACCCGTAAGCCTAAGAAAGCTTCAAGTAAGTATATACTTGAAAGGAAAAAGTAGTAACCGGTTAATTAAAATTCGATTATGAGCAGATCGTTAAAAAAAGGTCCTTATATAGATTATAAGCTGGAGCGCAAGGTTTTTACCATGAATGATTCCGGCAAGAAGGCAGTAATTAAGACCTGGGCCAGAGCTTCTATGATCTCACCTGAATTTGTGGGACATACTATAGCTGTACACAATGGTAACAAATTCATACCTGTTTACATTACCGAAAACATGGTTGGTCATAAACTGGGAGAATTTGCGCCGACCCGGACCTTCCGCGGTCACGGAGGCAGCAAGAATCGTTAATGGCCTATTAGTGTTATAATACCTTTAATGCAAAGAAAATGGGTGCAAGAAAAAGAATAACAGCAGAAAAACGAAAAGAGACCAGGAAGAATCTGGCATATGCCAAGCTTCGAAATGTCCCCACCTCTCCCAGAAAAATGCGTTTGGTTGTGGATCAGATTCGTGGCAAGGATGTAAACCTGGCACTGGATATACTTAAGTTCTCTACAAAGGAAGCTTCACGCAACGTTGAGAAACTTCTATTGTCTGCAATTGCCAACTGGAAAGAGAAGAATGAAGGTCAACGTATCGAAGATGCAAGCCTCTATGTAAAGGAAGCATCTGTAGATTCAGGACGCATACTTAAGCGTTTGAGACCAGCTCCCCAAGGTCGTGCACACAGGATCCGTAAAAGATCCAATCATGTGACCATCCTTGTGGATAGCAGAGAAAAGATTCAAAATCAGGAAATTTAAAAGGCAATGGGACAAAAAGTAAATCCAATAAGTAACAGGTTAGGAATTATCCGCGGATGGGATTCCAACTGGTATGGCGGAAAGAACTACGGCGAGAAATTGCTGGGNNGGCTGGAGGATTCTAAGATCCGTAAGTATCTGAACGCGCGTTTGGCCAAGGCCAGCATTTCGCGTATCATCATTGAACGTACTCTTAAGTTGATAACTATTACAGTTTATACTGCCCGTCCAGGTATCATCATTGGTAAAGGTGGTCAGGAAGTAGACAAACTGAAGGAAGAGCTTAAGAAGATCACTGACAAGGAAGTACAAATCAATATCTTCGAAGTTAAGCGCCCTGAAGTGGATGCTATCATCGTAGCTAATAACGTAGCTCGTCAGCTTGAAGGCCGTGTGGCTTATCGTCGTGCAATCAAGATGGCAATAGCTTCTACTATGAGGATGGGTGCTGAAGGAATCAAGATCCAAATCTCAGGCCGTCTTAACGGTGCTGAAATGGCTCGTTCTGAAACTTACAAGGAAGGTCGTATTCCTCTCCATACCTTCCGTGCTGATATTGATTATGCACGAAGCGAAGCTCTCACAAAAACCGGTTTGATCGGTATTAAGGTGTGGATCTGTAAGGGTGAGATTTACGGTAAACCCGATTTGTCTCCCAACTTTACAGTAGCCGAATCAGGTAACCAAGGTGGTCGCAGACATGCCGGTGGTGGTAATGAAAGAGGCTTCAGAAAGAAAAGAAAGTGATCATCTATTAATCTTTAATAGAACTGAAAGATGTTACAACCAAAAAAAGTTAAATACAGAAGGCAGCAGAAAGGAAAGATGAAGGGGAATGCCCAACGCGGGTATGAACTAGCCTTTGGATCCTTCGGTATCAAATCACTGCAAAGCAAGTGGATTACCGGCCGCCAAATTGAAGCGGCTCGTGTTGCCGTAACACGTTATATGCAACGTCAGGGTCAGATCTGGATTCGTATCTTCCCGGATAAACCTATTACCAAGAAGCCTGCAGAAGTACGTATGGGTAAAGGTAAGGGTTCACCTGAAGGATTTGTGGCTCCTGTTACTCCAGGACGTATTATCATCGAATGCGATGGAGTGCCCTATGAAACAGCTAAGGAAGCATTGCGACTGGCTGCGCAAAAGCTACCTGTTACCACTAAGTTTGTGGTAAGGAGAGACTATGTTGAATCTACAAATGAGTAAGGGATGAAAACTACAGAAATACGCGAAATGAGCATCAGCGACATTCAGGAAAGAATTGAAGCTGAAAAGGCAGAGCTGGTACGTTTGAAACTCAACCATCATATCTCTCCTCTGGATAATCCAATCAAGATTAGACAGACTCGTAGAAATATAGCACGTATGCTGACCGTTCTGAGTCAGAAACAAAAAAACGAAAACAGGTAAAACGATGGAAACAAAGAGAAACGTAAGAAAAGAACGTGTTGGCGTAGTCGTGAGCGAGAAGATGGATAAAACCGCTGTCGTAAGTGTGGTTGTTCGTGAAAAACACCCTATCTATGGTAAGTTCATGAAGAAGACCAAGAAATTTTACGCACACGACGAGAATAACGAATGCCATGAAGGGGATACCGTAAGAATTATGGAGACACGTCCCTTGAGCAAATCAAAGCGTTGGAGATTAGTTGAAATCATAGAAAGAGCTAAGTAAACATGATACAGCAAGAATCCAGACTGAATGTTGCCGACAATAGCGGTGCAAAAGAAGTTCTTTGCATACGCGTACTTGGTGGTACCGCCCGCAGATATGCATCTGTTGGTGACCGTATTGTGGTAACAGTAAAACATACCGTTCCTTCATCAGATATGAAGAAGGGAACAGTAAGTAAGGCAGTTGTGGTACGTACCAAGAGGGCTGTTAGAAGGCCGGATGGATCATATATCCGCTTCGATGACAATGCCTGCGTACTATTGAATAATGCCGGTGAAATTCGCGGTACCCGTATCTTCGGTCCAGTACTACGTGAACTGCGTGAAAGGTACATGAAGATTGTGTCCCTGGCGCCGGAAGTACTATAATCTTTAAAGATTCTAAGAGAAATGGGAAAACTGCACATAAAAAAAGGAGATATAGTGATAGTCAATTCAGGTACCTCCAAAGGCCAGGAAGGCCGCGTTTTGGAAGTATTTCCTGATAAGGAACGCGCTATCGTGGAAGGCGTCAACATGGTGAGCAAACACACCAAACCGAACGCACAGAATCCACAGGGAGGCATCATTAAGAAAGAAGCCCCCATCCATATCTCAAATCTTAACCTGAAGGATCCGAAGACTGGTAAAGCTACCCGTATCGGACGCAGAGTAGGCGAGAATGGTAAATTGGTTCGTTATTCTAAAAAGTCAGGAGAGGAGATCAAGTAATGAGCTACACGCCAAATTTAAAGACCAAGTATTCAGATGAGATAGTGCCTGCTCTTATTAAAGAGTTTGGATACAAAAGCATCATGCAAGTGCCACGTTTGGAAAAAATCGTAATCAACCAAGGTGTTGGTTCGGCCGTGGCTGACAAGAAACTGATCGAGATATCAGTCAATGAGCTTACAGCTATTACAGGACAAAAGGCTGTTCCCTGTTATTCTAAGAAGGATATTTCAAACTTCAAACTTAGGAAGGGAATGCCTATTGGTGCAAAGGTTACTCTCAGGAGTGATATGATGTACGAATTCCTTGAAAGGCTGGTGCGTGTGGCTTTACCTCGTATCCGTGACTTCAAGGGTATTAACAGTAAATTAGACGGAAAGGGTAACTATACCCTGGGTATAACCGAACAGATCATTTTTCCGGAAATAAATATTGACAATGTCAATAAGATTATGGGTATGAATATTACCTTTGTGACCACCGGAAAAACTGATGAGGAAGCCTATGCCCTTCTACGTGAATTCGGTTTGCCGTTTAAAAACCTCAAAAAGAACTAATTAGTATGGCAAAAGAATCAATGAAGGCCCGTGAAGTGAAGAGGGCAAAGTTAGTTGCAAAATACGCTGAAAAGCGCGCCAGACTGAAAGCAGAAGGAGATTATGTAGGATTGCAAAAGCTTCCAAGAAACTCTTCGGCTATACGTCTGCATAACCGTTGCAGTCTTACCGGAAGGCCTAAGGGTTATATGCGTCAGTTTGGTATCAGCCGTATCACTTTCAGGGAAATGGCTGCTGCCGGTTTGATTCCGGGAGTTAAAAAGGCCAGTTGGTAGTAACCAACTGGTAAGTGTTAAATATTGTCCCGGGTGTCGGGATCAATTTAAACTTATTAGAAATATGACAGATCCAATTTCGGATTTCCTGACCAGAATCAGGAATGCTATCATGGCGCGCCATAAGGTTGTGGAGATACCAGGCTCCAACCTTAAGAGAGAGATGACCAAAATTCTTTTCGAGAAGGGTTATATCCTCAACTACAAGTTTATCGAAGACGGAAAACAGGGCATTATCAAGATTGCCCTCAAGTACGATCCGATTTCTAAGGCTCCTGCTATTAAGAGCATGAAGCGCGTTTCAACCCCTGGTTTAAGGAAGTATACAGGCTACAGAACTGTTCCCCGTGTCCTCAACGGTCTTGGAATAGCCATCTTATCCACCTCTCACGGCGTTATGACCGACAAAGAGGCTAGAATGCAAAAAGTTGGTGGTGAAGTATTGTGTTACGTTTATTAATAAGGAGATAAGTTATGTCTAGGATAGGAAAATTACCCATACATATACCTGCGGGAGTAAGCGTAACAATCAAGGATAATGTGGTTACCGTTAAGGGCCCTAAAGGAGAGTTGGCTCAGAACATTAATCCCGATATACAAATAGATATCACTGACGGTGTTATCACATTGACACGTCCAAGTGATGAGAAAGGACACCGTTCTCTTCATGGTCTATACAGATCTCTTATCAACAACATGATTGTTGGAGTTTCTCAAGGCTATGTTAAGAAAATGGAGCTTGTTGGAGTTGGTTATCGTGCAACTTCCAACGGTCAGTTGCTGGAACTCTCATTGGGTTATTCTCACCCAATTGTTATGGAGTTGCCAAAAGAGATCAAAGTTGAAGCTGTCACCGACCGGAAAAGTAATCCGATAATAACACTTGAATCCACTGACAAACAGTTATTAGGTCAAGTTTGTGCCAAGATCCGTTCATTGCGTAGGCCTGAACCATACAATGGTAAGGGTATTCGCTTCGTTGGTGAAGAGATCAGACGCAAGGCAGGTAAGAGCGCAAAAGTTTAATTTGATTAAATGTTAGTGTTATGACTTTATCGAAATTAGAAAGACGGAACAAAATAAAGGTACGCATCCGAAGCAAGATTCTCGGAACAGCTGAGAGGCCAAGGATGACGGTATACAGAAGCAACAAGCAGATCTCGGTTCAACTGATCAATGATAAGGAAGGAAAAACCTTAGTATCAGCTTCATCTCTCGAAAAAGAGATAGCTTCACAGAAAGTGACCAAGACAGAACAAGCTGCTCTTGTTGGCAAGGCAATTGCTGAAAAAGCCAGGACAGCCGGCATCGAGGCGGNNGAGGCGGTTATATTTGACCGTAACGGTTATCTGTATCATGGTAGAGTAAAACAATTAGCGGACGCTGCTCGCGAGGCAGGCCTTAAATTTTAATACATTATGGCAGTAAATACAAAGAGAGTTCGTACAACTAACGACCTTGAACTGAAGGACAGGTTAGTAGCCATCAATCGCGTTACCAAAGTAACTAAAGGGGGTAGAACCTTCAGCTTTTCCGCCATTGTCGTTGTAGGTAATGAGAATGGCATTGTAGGATGGGGACTGGGTAAAGCCAATGAGGTTACAACCGCCATAGCTAAAGGAATGGAGGCCGCCAAGAAGAATCTTGTTAAGGTACCAGTAATCAACGGAACTATACCTCACGAGCAGTATGCAAAGTTTGGTGGTGCTAAAGTATTCCTCAAGCCTGCATCAAGTGGTACCGGTCTTGTAGCCGGTGGTGCGATGCGTGCCGTGCTTGAGAGCGCAGGTATAAAAGACGTACTTGCAAAGTCAAAGGGATCTTCCAACCCGCACAACCTCGTTAAAGCTACTATGGAAGCTCTATGCGAATTGCGCGATGCAGCTACTGTTGCTCAGCACAGAGGTGTTGCCCTGGATAAAGTGTTGCTNNGCACAGAGGTGTTGCCCTGGATAAAGTGTTTAACGGATAATTTGTGAAATTATGGCAAAGATCAAGATAACTCAGGTTCGCAGCAAGATAAGGTGCAACAAAACTCAGAAGAGAACTCTTGAAGCCCTTGGCTTGAGAAAGATGAATGCCACCGTTGAACATGAGGATACCCCAAGTATCCTGGGAATGGTGGAAACTGTAAGACACCTTGTGAAAGTTGAAAAGTAGAATCTAACGACGTTAATTGTAAAGTTATGAAACTTAATGAGTTAAAACCTGCCGCAGGATCTACTCACTATACTAAGAGAATAGGTCGTGGACAAGGTTCCGGACACGGTGGTACTTCTACACGTGGTCATAAGGGAGCCAAATCCCGCTCAGGTTATAAAATAAAGATCGGATTTGAAGGTGGTCAGATGCCACTTCAAAGACGAGTTCCCAAATTCGGATTCAAAAATATCAACCGTGTTGAATATAAGGCTATTAACCTTGGTGTTCTGCAAGGCCTGGTTGATAAGTTCGGTTGGACTGTTATTGATCCGCAAAACCTTATTGAAGCTGGTTTAGTAAGCAAGAACGCCCTTATCAAGATCCTTGGAAAAGGCACTCTTAGCGCTAAGTTAGAAGTTAAAGCGCATGCATTCTCAAAATCAGCTGTAGCTGCAATTGAAGCAGCACAGGGAACTGTTGTGAAACTATGATCTTGAAGCCCTGTCGGCAGTAGCCGGCAGGGCCAAGAGCTTATAATCTATTGAAAAGACATGAAACTTATCGAAACCATCCGAAATATCTGGAAAATCGATGATCTCAGGAGTCGAATACTAACCACTCTGGGACTGGTTGTGATCTATCGTCTGGGCTCAAAAGTTGTTTTGCCCGGTATTGATCCGACACAGCTGTCTAAACTTGTTGATCAGACCAGTTCAGGGGTAATGGGTTTGCTTAATATGTTTTCGGGAGGTGCCTTTGCCAATGCTTCAATTATGGCACTTGGTATCATGCCCTACATTTCTGCATCCATCTTTATCCAGCTGCTTGGTATAGCAGTTCCCTACTTTCAACGCATGATGCGTGAAGGTGAGAGTGGTCGTAGGAAGATCAACCAGATAACAAGGTATCTGACGGTGTTAATTTTGCTGTTCCAGGCACCCGGTTACATTGCAAACCTGCATATGCAACTGCCTGAATCTGCATTTATCACTTCAGGATGGCTATTCACTGTGAGCTCCACAATCATACTTACCGCTGGTAGTATGTTTGTAATGTGGCTGGGTGAAAGGATAACCGATAAGGGTATTGGCAACGGAATTTCGCTTATCATCATGGTAGGTATTATATCAAGGTTGCCGTTTGCATTGTTGGCCGAACTGGTTTCAAGACTGGAAGAAGGCGGTGGCTTCTTAATGCTGCTGATCGAAATTGTAGTTCTGTTCTTCATATTTGAAGGTGCTATTCTGTTGGTACAAGGTACACGCAGGGTTCCCGTACAGTATGCCAAGAGAATTGTTGGAAATAAGCAGTATGGCGGTGTTCGTCAGTATATTCCATTAAAGGTTAATGCTGCTGGTGTTATGCCTATAATCTTTGCTCAGGCTATTATGTTCATACCCATGGTATTTGCCGGATATGTTCAAAGTGAGTCAGCTACAGGGTTTGCTGCGGTATTCTCTAACTACACAGGTTTCTGGTACAACTTTGTATTTGCATTGCTAATCATTTTATTCACCTATTTCTATACTGCCATCACTATCAATCCCACTCAGATGGCTGATGATATGAAACGTAACGGTGGTTTTATTCCTGGAGTTAAACCAGGTAAGAAGACTGTTGAATTCCTTGATTCGGTAATGTCAAAAATTACCCTACCGGGTTCTATTTTCCTGGCTTTGGTTGCTATACTTCCTGCCTTTGCACAAATGGCAGGTGTTGATCCCAACTTTGCCCAGTTTTATGGAGGTACCTCACTGCTTATCCTTGTTGGTGTAGTATTGGATACCTTGCAGCAAATAGAAAGTCACCTTCTGATGCGTCACTATGACGGGTTGTTGAAATCAGGTAGGATTAAGGGACGTAGCGGAGGAGGATCTGCTACTTACTAGTTTGTTGCTATTGAGAGAAGATGATATACTTAAAAAGTGACGAAGAGATCGAATTGATACGGCAGAGCAATCTGCTTGTAGCAAGAACATTGGCAGAAGTAGCCAGGGTTATCAGGCCTGGAGTGACAACTCTTGAGCTTGATAAGATCGCAGAAACCTTTATAAGGGATAATGGTGGAGAACCGGCGTTTTTGAATTACAACGGATTCCCCAATTCACTATGCACCTCGGTCAATGATCAGGTAGTACATGGGATACCCAATAACAAACCGTTAAAGGAAGGAGATATAATCTCTGTTGACTGTGGGGTTAAGCTTAATGGTTTTTATGGAGACAGCGCCTATACCTTTGAGGTTGGTGAGGTTCTACCTGAGATTAAGGCATTGCTTCAGGCAACTAAGGAGTCACTTTTTAAGGGCATCGAAAAAGCTGTTGAGGGCAACAGAATTGGCGATATAGGCTATGCTGTTCAAGAATACTGTGAGTCAAGAGGGTATTCGGTTGTAAGGGAGATGGTAGGCCATGGTGTGGGTCGCAATCTTCATGAAGAGCCTGAAGTTCCCAATTACGGCAGACGTGGCAATGGCATCAAACTGAGAAAAGGGATGGTGATTGCAATCGAGCCGATGATAAATCTTGGCAAAAGACAAATTTATATGGAGGATGACCAATGGACCATCAGAACCGCTGATCACAAGGTTTCAGCGCATTTTGAACATACAGTGGCCGTTGGGAAAAACACTTGTGATATTCTTTCCAGTTTTAAATTTGTTGAAGAAGTATTAACTTTGCAAGCTTAATTTTAAACGAGTAAGTTATATGGCTAAACAAGCCTCAATAGAACAAGATGGTACTATTATAGAAGCACTTTCCAATGCGATGTTTCGCGTTGAGCTGGAAAATGGCCACGTAATTACAGCGCATATATCTGGAAAGATGCGGATGCACTATATTAAGATACTCCCTGGTGATAAGGTAAAGGTAG
>LFRM01317939.1_pt1 | contig 10606 bp, 11 predicted proteins | sample 618341 | NCBI WGS metagenome assembly LFRM01 (sample SAMN03654438, study PRJNA283298) | anaerobic digester metagenome | isolation source: pool of bioreactors CSTR01a, CSTR02a, and CSTR03a thermophilic anaerobic... | place: Denmark: Kgs. Lyngby | collected 2014-05-21 | reverse complement strand
TGAAGATGGAGTTATCGGCTTTGGTTTTGTTTATATTTATAACATGTTCTTATATATGACAGTTGTAATGTTTGGTGGAATTGTTTCATCATCAGTTATTTCTGAGAAAACAAGTAAGGCAATGGAGTTATTAATCACTTCAGCTAAGGCATCGGAATTAGTTGCTGGGAAAGTATTTGCTATTGGATTATCTTGTATCGTCCTATTAGTTGCAGTACTTCTATCAGGCTTTATTTCAATTAAAGTATTTATGAGTCCAACGGCTTTAAGCTTTGCTTTAAGTATGATTGGCGATGTCCCTTATGATGTTCTATTATTAGCACTATTCTTGTTTGTAACAGGGTTCTTCTCAATTTTATTCTTATTTGCAGGATTCTCATCATTTGCAACTAAGCCAGAAGATGCTAACGTCGTAATTACTCCATTAATGATTATTATAATAATAATCTTTATGGTTAATATGTCAGTAATGGGTAGTGATTTACTCAACTCACCGGTAATGATGGTATTATCTTATGTGCCTATTTTCTCACCGTTCTTCCTATTTACACAATATGTAATGTATGGATTAACAACATGGCAATTAGTTTTAGGTGTTATTACTAATATTCTTGGAGCGGCACTTTTAATTGTCTTAGCAGCTAAGATCTACCGTGCAGGAACATTACACTATGGAAATACAATTAAATTATCAAAAATGTTTAAATCGATTCGTAGTAAATAAGTTTATTTGGCCTCTATTCTAGTAATAGGGGCTTTTATTTGTAATTCATCTTTTCACATGAGTTTTAGCAAATATAGTCATAAATATTGTATAATAGTTAATAGTGAAAGAAAGGAATGAGTCAATGAATACCAAGCAATATACTGCATCTGATTTGGATGAAATGATTGAAGTTTTGAATAATGATGGTGTCATTGCCTTTAGGACTGATACTGTTATGGGCTTACTAGCACTAGCTAATAGTAAGTTAGCTAAAAGTAAATTAGTTGAAGCTAAAAATCGTCCCAAAGATAAACTCTTTCCAATTATGGTTTCAAGTTTAGAAATGATGCAAAGATATACTGTTATGACTATTCGTGATATCAAACTTGCAGAGAAGCACCTACCTGGTGCCCTAACGCTGATTTTATCACTAAAAGATAATAGTAATATTGAACTGGATAGCGAAACTGTCGCAGTTAGAATTGTTAATGATGATTTACTAATTAGTTTAGTTGAAAAATTGGATAGCCCAATCTTTCTGACAAGTGCTAATTTAAGTAATGAGCCAACTACAATGTTAGCGAGCGAAGTTTATGAAATTTTTGCTGGTAAGATTAATGGTGTATATATGGAAGATGCAGCTGGTTATGAGGCATCAACGATTGTTGATCTTACGAGTAGTGAAATGAAGATTTTACGTCAAGGTAAAATATCTTTAAATGAATTAGAGGAGGATGAATAGTATGAAGAAAATTGCAATGGGTAGTGATCATGCAGCATTTGAGTTTAAGGCAAAAGCAAAAGCTTATTTAGAGAATAAAGGTTATGAAGTAGAGGATTTTGGACCATTTGAAGAAGGTGCAGTTGATTATCCTGATTTCGTGTATCCAGCAGTTAAGTCAGTTGTTGAAAATGATGATACGGTTGGGATTGTAATGTGTGGATCTGGTATTGGCGCATCAATTGTTGCCAATAAAGTTAATGGTGCACGTGCAGCATTAGTTTATGATCCAGAAGTCGCTAAAACGACTAGAGAGCATAATGACTCTAATGTTTTAGTTTTAGGACCAAGAATTTCAAGTGAAGAAGATTTATTTAAAATGATTGATAACTTTTTAGAAACTGATTTCTCAAATGATGAACGTCATATTCAAAGAATAGACAAAATAAAGGGAGTTGAAGCGAATGAGAGATAATACAATTTTTGATTTAATTGAAGAAGAAGCTTTAAGACAAGCAAATAATATTGAGTTAATAGCATCGGAAAACTTTGTTTCTGATCAAGTACTAGAAGCTACAGGTTCAATCTTAACGAACAAATATGCTGAGGGCTATCCAAACCGTCGTTACTATGGCGGATGTGAAATAATTGATCAAATTGAACAATTAGCAATTGATCGTTTAAAAGAAATTTATAATGCTGAACATGCTAACGTGCAACCGCACTCGGGATCACAAGCAAATATGGCAGTTTACCTATCAGTTCTAGAAACTGGCGATACAGTACTTGGTATGGATTTAAGTGCTGGTGGTCACTTAACTCATGGACATAACTTAAATTTCTCAGGAAAATTATTTAACTTTGTTTCATATAATGTTGATCCAGCGACTGAAATGATTGACTATGACTTAGTATTAGAGAAAGCTTTAGAAATTAAGCCAAAAATGATTGTTGCTGGTGCTTCAGCATACGCTAAGTTTATCGACTTTAAAAAGTTTAAAGAAATTGCTGATAAAGTAGGCGCTTATTTAATGGTAGATATGGCACATATCGCTGGTTTAGTTGCAGCAGGACTTCATCCAGATCCAGTTCCTTATGCTGACTTTGTTACATCAACTACGCATAAGACACTAAGAGGACCTCGTGGTGGAATTATTCTTTGTAAAAAAGAACATGCTCGTAAATTAGATTCATCATTATTCCCAGGTACTCAAGGTGGTCCATTAGAGCACGTTATTGCAGCGAAAGCAATTTGTTTCCAAGAAGCTTTACAACCATCATTTAAAGTATATCAAGAACAAGTGGTAAAAAATGCTAAGATATTAGCAGCAACGCTTGAAAAAGAAGGATTTAGAATCGTATCAGGCGGAACTGATAATCATTTAGTTTTAGTTGATGTCTTATCTACAATTGGTGTTAATGGTCATGAAGCTGAAGTAGCTTTAGACTCAGTATCAATTACTTGTAATAAGAACATGGTACCTTATGATAAAGAATCACCAATGAAAACAAGTGGTATTCGTGTCGGTACACCAGCTATGACAACTAGAGGATTTAAAGAAGAAGATTTTGAAAAAGTTGGACTATTAATTAGTAAGACTTTGAAAAATATTGGTAATGAAGAAGTATTAAATGAAGTAAGAGTAAGCGTTAGGGAATTAACAGATAAATTCCCAACAAACTAGGAGGAGAATAAAATATGGTAACAGTAATCAATCACCCGTTAATTACACATAAATTAACTACTTTAAGAAAAGAAGAAACAAGCACAAAGGACTTTAACCAAGTTTTAGATGAAGTCGCAGGTTTAATGGCATATGAAATTACACGCGATCTACCTTTAACTGAAGTTGAGATTAATACACCAATGGAAACTATGACTACGTCAGTAATTTCTAAAGATATCGTTTTAGCACCAATCTTAAGAGCTGGTCTTGGAATGGTTGATGGTATTAGAGGTTTAATCCCAACAGCAAAAGTTGGACATGTTGGAATGTACCGTGATGAAGAAACACTAAATCCGGTTGAATATTTCTTAAAAGTACCTGATTTATCAGACGCAATTGTTATGGTATTAGATCCAATGTTAGCTACAGGTGGATCAGCAGTTATGGCAATTGACGTATTAAAACGTGAAGGTGCAAAACATATTAAACTAGTTTGTATTGTTGGAGTTCAAGAAGGTATTGATGCAGTCTTAGAAAAACATCCAGATGTGGATATTTACTTAGCTGCGAAAGACCCTGTTTTAAATGAACAAGGTTATATCGCACCAGGTCTTGGCGATGCTGGGGATAGAATCTTTGGGACTAAATAGTCCATTACCAATTGTTGTATTGATCTTCTATTTAATATTTCTGGTTTTAAGCTTTCTAGCCTTAGAAGGCTTAGATTATGCGAAGATATTAAGAAGACCATATCATACACGTGCGTTACTTTTACATTTGCTTTTATCTTTAGCATTAGCTTATTTAAGTACTAATTTTATTCTAGCGGTAATATACAAAGGATAGCGTACAATTTAAATTATAGTAAATATGTTATAATTGTTTAGACAAAAATTATATTGGAGGTTTTTTATGTTTTCAAAATTAGTAGGTATCGATCTCGGTACAGCAAATATGTTAATCTACGTTAAAGATCAAGGTATTGTCCTCGAGGAGCCATCAGTTGTAGCAATTGATGCAGAAACTCGTCGTTCTTTAGCAGTTGGATCAGAAGCAAAAGCAATGTTAGGTCGTACACCTGGCCAAGTTTTAGCTATTAGACCATTAAAAGATGGTGTAATCGCCGACTTTGAAGTAACAGAAATGTTATTATCAAGTTTTATTAGAAAATTAAAATTAAAAGGATTATTCTCAAGACCAACAATCGTTATTTGTTGTCCATCAAACATTACTTCAGTTGAACGTAATGCGATCAGAGATGCAGCATACCGTGCTGGAGCTAAAAAAGTTTATATTGAAGAAGAACCTAAAGTTGCGGCAATTGGCGCAGGTTTAGATATCGTTAAACCTTCAGGAAACTTAATTTTAGACATCGGTGGTGGAACTACAGACGTAGCGGTTATTTCTTTAGGTGAAATTGTAACATCAACTTCACTAAAAACAGCTGGTAACAAGTTTGACTCAGATATTATCAAATTTATTAAAGAAAAATATAAATTATTAATTGGTGAGCGTACAGCTGAAGAAATTAAAACATCAATCGGAATTGCATGGCCAGGGGTTTTAGAAGAGTCAATGTCAATTTNNCAGTGACTTAGTAACTGGTCTACCACATACTATTTCAGTTCACTCAGAAGAAATCGAAATAGCACTACGTGAAAGCTTACAAGAAATTGTTAGAGCATGTAGAACTGTATTAGAACAAACACCTCCAGAATTATCTGCAGATATTATTAATACTGGAGTAATGCTAACAGGTGGAGGAGCTTTATTAAAAGGTATCGATGAGCTTTTAGCACAAGAATTAAATATCCCAGTCTTCATTGCTGACAACGCATTAACATGTGTCGCTGAAGGTACAGGAATAATGTTAGAAAACTTACATTTATTCGGATAAATCAAGAAGCGAGATCAAAAGTCTCGTTTTTTACTGCTTTAAGGACAAAAACCTAATTAACCCTAATACTATATAGGGTGATAAAATGCATGAAAAACTGCTAAATGAATTAGTCGAAATACTACATTCAAAACAAGATAATATAGATTTAGATGATCAAATTGAGAGGTTTTTAAGCTTGAAGAAAGCATATTTAGAATCTTTAGATTCTTTTGAGCTGCTAAGAGAACTTGTTTCCGAACTAAATTATCGCAAACGATCAAGTTATAAGTCATCAGAGTTAATTGGATTTAAGGCAAGAATTGGTGACATTTGTTATATCGATTTTGGAAAAGCCTATATAAATGAGGCTGGATTTCAACACTTTGGTCTGATTATTGGACAAAGTAACTCAAAGGCTTTAGTCTTACCAATGTCATCAAATCTATCAATGTACAATCAATCCTACTGTCAAGATGATTTTCCAGTTGGTAAAAAACATTTATTTAGACTGCCGATGGTGCCAGGATTAAAGCGTAAATCAGTTCTCTTTTTAAATGATTTAAAGTATATAAATACGGCTCGGATAATTTCAATAAAAGGTAATATTCATCCGAAAAGCCCCTTATTTAAGGCGGTTATTCGGCGGGTAGAAACATTATTACACCATAATTATTAGCGCGGCTTATGTTATAATTACTCTACTTGAGGTGATAAATTGAAGAAAATATTAGTTGCAGTTTCTGGTGGTCCTGATTCCATGGCCCTCTTAGATATGCTTGCTAAAGAAGACTATGAATTACTAGTTGTTCATGTTAACTATCATGTTAGAGATAACTCCAACTTGGATGAACAGTTAGTTAAAGACTATTGTCACAAGCATAATATTGCTATTGAAGTTTTAAATGCACCCAAGTTTGAGTCTGGAAATTTCCAAGCTTTTGCTCGTGAAGTTCGTTATGATTTTATGGTTAAGATCGCAAAAAAACATGATATCAAGCATGTATATGTGGCCCATCACTTAGATGATGTCCTTGAAACATACATTATGCAAAAGAGTCGAAATTCAGTGCCGACTTATTATGGAATTAATGAACTATCTAATTATTATGAATTACAAATTGTACGTCCGCTCTTGGACTATCGTAAGGTGGATTTAATTGAATATTGTCAAAAAAATAATGTTAATTATGTTGTTGATGATTCAAATTTAGAAAATGAGTATAGTCGAAATCTAATTCGTAATACTGTTTTAGATAAAATGTCAGAGATTGAAAAAGATGCATTATTGCTTGAGATTAAAACTGAAAACGAAAAACTTTTAGAAATTAATCAAGTGAGTAATGAAAATTATCAAACTTTTACTAAGGATTATTCATTAGACTTTATTAAATCACTGCCAAGTGAAATTCTAACTAATACTTTAAGAAGGTATTTCTTAGATTATGATATTTATAGTATTTCAAACTTGGAGTTTGAAAACATTGTTAACTTTATAATGGCTGATGGTAATGGTGAGTATCAATTAAATGAAACTTATATCCTTTCTAAAGCTTATGGTATCTTGAAGTTAGTTATTATTGGTGAAGCCTATATTTATCACTTTGATGAGATAGTTTATGGTAAGTATCCAAGCTTTGAAATTGCTACTTCAGGAAGTCCTGAGTGTGCTGTTACCCTAAGTGAAAGTGACTTTCCAATTACGATAAGGTCTTATCAAGCTGGAGATAAAATTCAAATGATTTATGGATCAAAAAGCTTGTCACGCTTCTTTATTGATAGAAAAATTCCTGACTATCAACGAAAAACATGGCCGGTCGTGATAAATGCGGATAAAGAGATTGTTTTAGTGCCAGGTTTAGGCTGTAATATTACGCATTTCTCTAACAATCCAACAGTCTTTGTGGTAAAATAGGACTATTGTAGGAGGAGTATTATGCACGCACATTTAGATAAAATATTGATTAATCAAGAGGAAATAGTTGAAAGAAGTAAACAGTTAGCTAAAGAGATTTCTGAAAAGTATGCTAAAACGGATAAACCGTTAATTTTAGTCGCTTTATTAAAGGGTTCTGTTCCTTTTTTAGCGGAGTTAATGAAACATATGTCGATTGACATTGAAATTGATTTCATGGATGTATCATCATATGGTACAAATATGGAATCTACGAGAGATATTAGAATTCTTAAGGATTTAGATCGCTCGATTAAAGAGCATCCAATTGTTATTGTTGAGGATATTGTCGATACTGGCCGTACTCTGCAAGCAGTAATTAAAATATTAGATAATAAAGGCGCACAATCAATCGAAGTAGTATCACTACTTGATAAACCATCGCGTCGTGAAGTAGAAGTTGATGTAGCTTATATCGGATTTGAAATTCCAAATGAATTCGTAGTAGGATTTGGATTGGATTTTGCAGAGAAATATCGTGAATTACCGTATATAGGAATATTACATAAAGATTTTTATTAGTAGAGGAGTATAAATAAATGCCTAACAATAATAAAAAAGGCTTTATGGCCTTAATGCCATTCTTGCTAGTGTTAATATTGTTTTCGACAGTATTTAATCCGTTTGCTTCGCAAGCAGCAGATGACATTGGCTATAAAGGTTTAATTGAAATTATAGAAAAAGAGAAAATTGATAAAGTTGAATTAGTTGTTGATCGTTTAACAGTTAAAGTATCAGGTTCTTATGATGATGCTGGACAACCTGTTAAGTTTGCAACAAATATTATTAATAATGATAACCTAGTCGATAATGTTGTCGTAAAATTAGAGGAAAATGTTTCGGTTAATGATTTTAAAATTATTGACGGTACGCAAAATTCAATATTTATTGATTTACTAATCTCATTCGTTCCAATGTTATTAATCTTAGGAGCTTTATTCTTTTTAATGAACAAGATGTCTGGTGGAGCTGGTGGAATGCGTCAGCAATTAGATGTTGTTAAATCAAAAGCTAAGATTCAAAAGAATGTTAAAACTAAATTTAAAGATGTCGCTGGGGCTGAAGAGGAAAAAGAAGAAGTTAAGGAATTAATTGATTATCTTCAAAATCCAAAACGCTTTGAAGCAATGGGTGCACGCATCCCTAAAGGTATCCTACTTGTAGGTCCTCCAGGAACGGGTAAAACATTATTAGCTCGTGCTACTGCAGGTGAAGCTGATGTTCCATTCTATTCAGTATCTGGTTCTGACTTTGTTGAGTTATTCGTTGGTGCTGGTGCTGGACGTGTCCGTGATATGTTTAAAACAGCTAAAGAGTCTGCTCCATGTATTATCTTTATTGATGAGATCGATGCAGTTGGTAGACAACGTGGAGCTGGTTTAGGTGGTGGAAATGATGAACGTGAACAAACACTTAACCAATTATTAGTTGAAATGGATGGTATTGATGATAATGCCGGAGTACTAATTATTGCCGCAACTAACCGTGCTGATATTTTAGACCCTGCGCTATTAAGACCAGGAAGATTTGACCGTCAAGTTCAAGTTTCATTACCTGATAAAAAAGGTCGTGCAGCTATTCTTGAAGTTCATGCTCGTAATAAACGTTTTGCAGCTGATGCAAGTTTACAAGCAATTGCTAATCGTACGCCAGGTTTCTCTGGTGCTGATTTAGAGAACGTTCTAAATGAGGCAGCAATTATGGCTGTTCGTGAAGGTAATAATGAAATTACATTAAATAACTTAGATGAAGCAATTGATAGAGTTATGATGGGACCTGCGAAAACTTCGCGTACTTACTCTGATGAAGAGAAGAAACTTGTCGCTTACCATGAAGCTGGTCATGCGGTTATTGGAATTAACCTTCCAAAAGCTAGCAAGGTGGCTAAAGTCACAATCATCCCACGTGGAGATGCTGGTGGATATAACTTAATGCTTCCAGAAAAAGAAACATACATGCAAACTAAAGGTCATTTATTAGCTGAAATTACCAGCTTACTAGGTGGTCGTGTTGCTGAAGAGTTAGTTTTAGATGATATCTCAACAGGTGCACATAATGATATTGAGCGAGTTACTAGAATTGCTCGTATGATGGTTGTTGAATTAGGAATGAGTGATCTTGGACCAATTCAATACCAAAATATGTCACAAGAAGTATTCTTAGGTAGAGATTATGGCAGTGGTAGATCATACTCTGAAGATATCGCAGCTAAGATTGATGCAGAAGTAAGAAGAATTGTTGATGAAGCACATGCTTTAGCAACTGAAATTATTTCAGAACATCGTGAGCAATTAGATAAGATTGCTGAAACCTTAATTGATCAAGAGACATTAACACAAGAAGAAATTGAAAACATTGCTGCAGGAAGACCATTAGATTACGTCGAACCTGAAGTAGTAGAAACTGAAGTAGTTGACTCAGAAGTTGTCGCAACTGAAGAAGTAAGTGAAGATAAATAAGATTGATTGAGAGAAAGATGATGAAAATCATCTTTTTCTCCTATTAGAAGATAAATATAATAAGGAAGTATAATATGGATAAATTAGCAATAGGAATTGCCCGTGAAGGGTTTGTAAGAATCTACTCGGTCGTTACAACTGATTTAACGGATGAAGCTCGTCGTGGCCATGATTTATGGCCAACATCAAGTGCAGCTTTAGGTCGTACGATGGCAGTTGCCCTAATGATGGGTGCTATGAGTAAGAGTGATCAAGAAAAAGTAAATATTCAAATTAATGGTGAAGGACCAATTAAGACGATTGTCGCTCAATCATCTAAGTCAGGAAATGTTCGTGGCTATGTTGGTGAACCACACGTTATGTTGTCATATACAGATAAAAAGAAACTAGCGGTTGGACTTGCAGTTGGACCAGGCTTTTTAAATGTTACAAAATCAATGGGAATGAAAACTGACTTTGTTGGTACAGTTGATTTAGTTTCAGGTGAAATTGCTGAAGACTTTGCTTACTACTTTAACGTAAGTGAACAAACGCCATCAGCAGTATCATTAGGTGTTTTAGTTGAGACTGATAATTCAGTAGTTGCCGCAGGTGGTTTAATTATTCAATTATTACCAGGTGCGCGTGAAGAAGATATTATTGCGACTGAAGCAGCATTTGAAAAACTTAAACCAATTTCAGAAATGGTTAAAGAAGGTGCAACAGCTGAATCAATCATAGAAAATCTATTTGATGATGCAAGAGTTTTAGAAACACGTGATGTTCAATTTAAATGTCAGTGTAGTCGTGAGTTAATGTTAAATGGTTTAGCAACGCTCGACTCTGACGAAATTAAAGCAATGATTGAAGAAGATGAAATTATTGAGACAGTCTGTCACTATTGTAATGAGAAATATCTCTTTACGATTCCTGATTTACAAGGTCTATTAGATGCACGCGAAGCTTAAGATTGGTAATGTTGTTCTTGATAACAATGTAATCTTAGCGCCAATGGCTGGTGTTTCTAACCAAGCCTTCCGTGAGATTGCCAAAGATTTTAATGTTGGCCTAGTTTGCGCTGAGATGATTTCTGATCAAGCCTTAAACTTTAAAAATGAAAAGACTTTAGCAATGACTAAAGTATCAAAAGATGAACATCCAATCTCCATGCAGTTATTTGGATCTGATGTTGAGTCTTTAAGACAAGCCGCAATCTTTCTTGATCAAGAGAGTGATTGCGATAT
>LFRM01389181.1_pt1 | contig 10609 bp, 9 predicted proteins | sample 618341 | NCBI WGS metagenome assembly LFRM01 (sample SAMN03654438, study PRJNA283298) | anaerobic digester metagenome | isolation source: pool of bioreactors CSTR01a, CSTR02a, and CSTR03a thermophilic anaerobic... | place: Denmark: Kgs. Lyngby | collected 2014-05-21 | reverse complement strand
GGGCTGGACGCTGATAAAAAAACAATAATAAAATCCATTCTGGAAACCGTAGGATATATGATAAGAGAAAACATTGAAATGCTGAAAAGCATGGGCATCGATATCAAAAAGTTACATTTCTTCGGCGGGGGCTCAAAAAACCCTTATTGGAATCAAATCATAGCAGACATTTTAGGGATAGAACTTGTACTGTTGGAACAATCTGAATGCGCATCACAGGGAGCAGCAATTTTAGCGGCAGTTTCCCTTGGCTGGGCATCAGACATTCAGGAAGCACAGAAATCAAATCCGGTCAGCGGCATTATCAAGCCTGATATAAAAAATAAACACATATATGACGAAATGTATTCAAAGTACATTAAACTGATTAAAGCTGTACAACCGCTTTTCGCTTAATAATAAAAAGGAAAGGAGAATATATCATGAGAGAACAAAGACTGCCAAGAATCGGGCTGCTGGGCCTGATGACAGACGGTTATGAACCTATTTTTCCAGGCATTACTGCACGTCAGGAAGCATACGCTCGGGAAATTGTTGATGACTTAAAAGACGTTGCAGAAGTGTATTTTCCTGGAGCAGCACTTAACCGGGCTGATATAGAGGCAAAGGTTAAGGAAATGAATGCGATGGATTTGGACGGATTATTGATTATTTGCCTGACTTACTCCCAGGGTTCCTGGATTGTTCGGGCACTGCAGAATAACCGCCTACCATTAGCTTTTGCAGTGGTTCAGCCCGACCAGGAAGTAGGGGATGACTGGGACGAGCTGATGCTTACAGTAAACCAGGGTGTGCATGGTGCGCAGGATAATGCTTGCGCCATTAATAGAATGGGTCTTAAATGTCAATACTTTGCCGGTAACCGCCATGATAAAGCGTTCAAAGATTTTATTCAGGATTTTGGAAAAGCTGCCCAGACTTATATGTTTTTACGCAGAATGCGCGTAGCAATCTTTGAGAAGATGCCGGGCATGAATGATATTCTGGCTGATGAAATGTCAGTGCTTAAGAAGATCGGACCAGAGTATGTACATGAGACTATAGGGGCAGTTGCAAAGTTAATGGAAGAAACCACTAAGGAAGAGATTGATGCCAGAATTGCCTATGACAGGGAAGTATTTGACATTGATCCGAAACTTTCATACGAAAGCCATTATGAAGCAATAAAAATTTATTTTGGATTTAAGAAATATCTTGAACAAAATGACTTTGATGCTTTCACTGCACAGTTTGATATTTTCCAGAAAGACGGCCGATTCAGACAACTTCCACTGTTGGCAGCTTCCCACTTAATGGCAGAAGGTTATGGCTATGCCGCTGAAGGAGACTGCCTGTGTGCTGCGATGGTTGCAGCTGCTCATTGTATTGGAGATAACAATGCAAACTTTACTGAAATGTATACCATGGATTTCAAACGGGATGCAATAATTTTCTGTCATGCAGGTGAAGGAAACTGGGCAACCCATCGTAAGGACGTTAAGCCTCAGATCATCGACAGATTTTTAGGTGAAGGCGGACTGGAGAATCCTCCCACACCCAGATTTACACCGGAAGTAGGCAGAGCAACGCTGACCAGTCTGGCTCCTGTATGTGGTGACAAATTCAGATTGCTGATTTGCAAAGGCGACATGTTGTCGGATAATCAAATGACCAAAAATGATATGCCATACTTTTTCTGGAGACCGGATTGCGGTGCGGCAGCCTGCGTAGAAAACTGGGTTAAATACGGCGGAACACACCATGAAGTAATCAATTTAGGTGATGTATCAAGACGATGGAGGATGCTGGCAGATATGCTCGATGTGGAATGCGTGGAATTTTAGGAGGAATAGATATGAGTATAAAAGTTGAGCATATTGATAACTTCTTGGAATTAGGCAAGGCTGTAAAGCTGTCCAACAATAAGTATGAATTAATTATCACCTTGGATGTAGGACCCAGGATAATACATTTTTCGCTCCTTAATGGCGAAAATGTTTTTGAACAGGATGTTGCTTTAAGCGAAGAACTTCCCGACGGAACCGTAATGAGACTGTATGGGGGTCACAGAGTCTGGCATGCGCCTGAGGCATATCCCCGCAGCTACATCAGTGATTCCCATCCCGTTGAGAAGTATGAGCTGACTGAAAGCGGAATAATAGTTACCGCAAAAAAAGAAAAATGGACTAACATGCAAAAACAGACAAGCGTTAAACTATTGGATACCCATGTGGAAGTTACCAGCATGATAAAAAATGCAGGTGCATGGCCGATAGAATATGCTGTCTGGTCATTGATGGTAGGCTCACGCGGCGGCAGGTTAATATGCCCTATTACTCAAAGGAATACCGGACTTTTGCCCAACACGGTTCTTTGCAGCTGGCCCTATTCGAAAATGAACGATGAACGTGTATATTGGGGCGGACGTTACATTGTTGTTGACAATAACGATACAACACCAGGGGTATTCAAGTTTGGATACGGAAACGAGCTTGGCTGGACAGCTTACTTTAACAAGGGCGTATGTTTTGTCAACCAGTACGATCATCAAATTGGCGCAAAGTATCCGGATATGGGCTGCAGTTTTGAAACTTATACTGCTGACTGGGGAATTGAAATTGAAACACTTTCCCCGCTCAAAACAGTTCAGCCTGACGAAACATATGAGCTTGTAAACAGGTGGTACATCATAGGTGACGTTGACAGACCTTCCTGGGATGAAGACGAGATTGATGAGATTATGGGCAGGATATCAGAAGAAGTTCCTATTACTATTCCGTATGAGGCACACAATGTTTGGTCTCCAACTTAAGCAATAAGGGGTTAGTAATATGAAAAGTTATAAGTTTTTTAGAAAAGTAGGCAATATTGAGCAATTGGCCGGAATCAGAAGGGTAACCCTCAATGAAGGATTGGCAAGCGGATTAAAGGTAATTGAATTGTACAACTCATCAGGTATCAGAGCGTCCCTGGTGGAAGATCAATGTTTAAATATCTATGACTTTTCATACAAAGGCATCAATTTTGCGTTCCTGTCAAAAAACGGATTGGTAGCGAAGAATGTAAATACAGGTGTAGAAAATGACTTTGTTTATTACTGGCCCGCAGGTATGATGTATACCTGCGGCCTGGGATCAACAGGACCTGCATCTGAAGAAAACGGAATTTGTTACCCTGAACACGGGCGTATTGGCACACTGCCTGCAACGGAAGTCTGTGCCAAGAAGGACTTTGTTGATGAAGATTTTATCATGCAGGTTTCCGGTAAAGTTCAGGATGGTGCCTTGTGTGGAGACAATCTGCTCTTGGAACGTAAAATAAGTCTGCCTTTGGAATCTAAGGAACTTTACATTGAAGACAAAGTTATAAACATGGAAAGCGCTCCTGCTGACTTCATGATATTGTATCACTTTAACTTTGGGTACCCATTGGTTGATGAAGGGGCAAAATTTATTAAGGGAAAAGGAACGGTAAAAAACAGAATAGAGGGAGAAAGTGTTCCGGACGACTACTATGAAATTAGCGGACCAATGGATCATAAAGAAGAAGAAGTATATTTCCATGATATTGTTCCTGACAAAGATGGGTACGCATATGCAGGCATAGTGAATCACAATCTGGAATTGGGCTGCTATGTTAAGTATAAAGTTGATACATTGCCAATCCTGGTTCAGTGGAAAAACATGTGTTCACATGACTACTGTATCGGCATAGAACCTTCCAATTCATTTATTATGGGGCGTGCAGAGGAACGTGCCAATGGCACATTACAGACTTTGGATGGGTATTCGAGTATAGAGTTCAGCGTTATTCTCGGTGTATTGGACGGTAAACAGGAGATATCTGAATTTTACTTCAGGTTAGGTATAGACCAAGGCTGATTCTTTGATTAATTCTTTAATAAGTGCTCCAAAAAATTAATATATAGGGGGTTTTAAAAATGAAAAAGGTAGTTTCGTTGATATTGGTAGTGTGTCTTTCCATAGCATTGGTAGCTTGCGGCGGAGGCCAAGAGACAGGCACAGCACCAGAAACAGAGGCTCCTGCAGCTCCGGAAACTCCGGAGGCTCCGGAACCTGCAGCTCCGGAAGGCCCTAAAGTCCGCACTGTAGTTGAGCGTGAGGATGCACTCCCAGGAAATGCTATTACACCGGCAGACTTTCCAAAATCATTTTTGCCGGGAATAGAAAATGTTGGTGCCGTTCCGTTGAAGAAATATAAGATCGCTATTTCCAACGGTGATATGGCAAATGAGTGGCGCAGAACTTTCTGGGAAGACATGATGAAATATGCTGATTTGTACAGCCAGGAATTCGGCATTGAAATCATTTCCGCCAACTCCGGCAACAACAGCACCAAACAGCTTCAGGACGTACAAGGCTTACTGGCTCAACAACCGGACTTGCTGCTCATTTCACCAAATGAAGCCGGTCCTTTGAATGCAGTCAACGATATGTGCAGGCAGGTATTCCCTTCTTTACCCTGGACCGTGGAATAGAAGATAAACCCGATGGAGAAACCTACATCACTTCTTATACCTTTGACTTTTATCTTGATGGAGTTTCCAATGGACTGAGCATTGTAGAAAAGCTTACAGAAAAATATGGAGAACCCAAGGGTACTCTTGCAGAAATAGCCGGTGTTATGGGATCAGACGCATCCAGAATGCGTTCACAGGCAATCAGAAGAGTACTTGCAGACTATCCTGATATAAAAGTAGTTACAGTTCGTCCGGGAGATTTCGACAGGGATGCTTCCTTTAAGGCTGCACAGGATATTCTCACAGTAAATCCCAAAGGTACTCTGGACGGAATTATAGCTTCCTGTGACACATCAGCAATAGCTGCTTTGGAAGCAATAAGAATTGCAGGCAGAGACGAACTTATCGGGTATGTCTGGGGCGTAGACGGACTGGTAGAAGCATTGGAGGCTATACTCAAAGGAGATATGGTCCAGACACATGAATGTGCACCATATCTTGGAATGGTAGTATTTGAGTATGCAATTCATTATCTGAATGGTGAAGATGTTCCCAAGATTATCCCAATTCCACAGCGTAACTATATGGCTGACACAGAAGAAAAGAAAGAAGCAATTCAGAAGATTGTAGATGAGTGTAAGTCAAGAGGCAGCCTGTTTGTTCCTTCTGATTTAGGGTACTATGATTTGTTTGTTGTACCGCAGGAAGGCCGTTCCAAGTATCTGCCTAATCCATCCTGGGAAATGCCAAAAGAATATATAGAAGAATTTGAGCCATATACAGAAACTAATTAAATTCTGCTTCTGAGTGGAATTGTAATTCCGTTTGAAAGTTGTTCGCTGAGCCAAGGTTCATTCTTCCCGGTTTGGTTTTTGTAAAGCATCCATATTAAACTGAAGGATGAGCTTTGGCTCAACTTCTTTTTTCAGCATTATGCAGACATAATCTTAAATTATTATGCTCGCTTATACTATATAACTTTATGGGAGAGGTGTGAGCGGTTTGGAATTAATAAATGCAAATAATATAGGTGTAAAATTTGGAGGCATACCCGTTTTAGAAGATGTAAATTTCGAACTGCGATCCAATGAAATTCATTGTTTATGTGGAGAGAATGGTGCAGGAAAAAGTACCCTGGTTAAAGTGTTTACAGGTGTAAATACACATTATACAGGACAAATATATGTAGAAGACAATCCGGTTACCATTGACAGTGCCAGGAAAGATCTGGTTCCCACAATGAACGCTGTTGAGAATATGTTTATGGGCAGCGAGCTTACCGTAAATAAAAGTAAACAACGCATAGACTTTGATGCAATGAGAGAAATAGCAGGCAAAGAATTTCAAAAGTTTGGTGCCAGTATAAACCTCGATGTACCGGTTGGTTCATTAAAAGTATCAGAGCAGGGAATCATAGCAATTTGTAAAGCATTAATAGCAGACAGCAAGATTCTTCTGATAGATGAAGCTTCCGCTCCATTGGACGAGGCTGAAAGAAAAATGCTGTATGATAACTTAATTCGGCTTAGGGCAGAAGGCAAGGGCATTATGTATATCACTCACCATCTGGAAGAAGTATTCATCCTGGGCGACAGGATTACTGTATTACGGAATGGTAAAAAAGTTGATACGGTTCTAACCAGTGATGTTGATAAAAATGAATTAATCAGAATGATGACCGGTGATGTGAAATTATATGAACGTCAGGAAAATGGCAGAAAAGTTGAAGATGATGAAACACCTGTTATCCAGTTTGAAAACGTCAGCAGTGATCATTTGAAAAATATTAACTTTGAAGCGTTTAAAGGTGAAATTATAGGATTTGCTGGTTTGGAAGGCTCCTATAAGGATGAAATCGCTGCTGTAGCTTTTGGACTAAGCAAGCTTCACAGCGGCAGTATATTGTATAAAGGTGAGAATCTGGTTTCCAATCGCCCTGTCGACGCCATTCGAAAAGGGATAGGATTGGTACCTAAAGACAGGAAAAATGCCGGACTGATACTATGCAGAAGTGTCTATGAAAACATAATTCTTATTAATATTAATAGATTCAAAGAACATGTTATTAACAAAAAAAGGGGAATGAAAGCAACTCAGAATTTAATAAAAAAATTAAGTATAAGGACACGGGGAACCGGTCAGTTGGTAGAATATTTAAGCGGCGGAAATCAGCAAAAAGTCCTGATTTCAAAGTGGCTGGAGGCCAAATCGGAGGTTTTGTTCCTAATAGAGCCTACAGAAGGAATTGATATCGGCGCTCGTGCGGACTTATATGCACTTTTCAAGGAGATGGCACGGGAAGGCACAACTTTGGTGATATTCACCAGCGATATTGATGAATTAATGGTGCTGTCCAACAGGATATACACAATGGTAGAAGGCGAAATAATTAACTGTTATGACATAGAAGATGCTGACAAACAACAAATTTTGTCTGATATATTATCCAGGACAGATAAGGCGCAGGGAGAGGTTTATTATGAAACAGTATAAATTATCAGGTTATCTGAAAGTTCAACCGCTTGTCATAGCCACATTGATAATATTTGTAGTTTGTGCATTGCTAAATAAGGCGTTTTTATCTCCTTTTAGTTTATTGGCTACCTTTCAGGAGCTTTCGATCTTTTCCTTTTTAGTAATGGGGCAGGTTCTTGTCCTTCTTACAGGCGGTATCGATCTTTCCGTCGGGAATATGGCAAGCTTGTCAACGGTTCTTTCTGCATTTGCTATGACGAGATTATACAGTATGAATGTAGATAATACTATGAATTGCATAATCAGCATAGTCTTTGCAGTGGGTTTTTGTACTATTATGGGTGCAGCCAGCGGTTTTATGGTTGCAAAAATGAAGTTGCCGCCTCTTATAGCTACTTTAGGAATGATGTGGATAGTGAAAGGACTGGCATATTATTTTTTAAAGGGAGTTCCTACACAATATCCCATAAATGAATATAAGGACATTTTAATCGATCCTTTGTTTATCGGAAAAGGATATCTGTCTGCTTTTCCCGTTTCATTAATATACGTGATAATAGCCACGGGCCTATTAATCTATAAGCTTTCTAAGCTTAGATTCGGCAGGCAAATTTATGCGGTAGGAGGAAATGAGTATGCCGCTTACCTTTCCGGTGTGGATACGAATAAAATAAAAATTCTGATATATACCCTGAGTGGGATGCTGGCAGGAATAGGCGGACTGCTGGTAGGCGCATTTTCAACTGTTGGTTACCCCAGAGCTTGCGACGGTTATGAAATGTACGCTATTGCAGCGGCGGTCATGGGAGGCGTATCACTTGCAGGGGGTAAAGGAAAATTATCTATGGCTTTAGTCGGTATATTTTCGCTTAGATTGCTAAATAAGTTTGTTGTTTTCAGCGGTATTTCCAGCTACTTTGAAGGCATGTTTATTGGAGCAATCATTATTTTAATGTTGATACTAAGCCACCGAAATATTAAGGAGGAGGCAGTGTAATGGACAAAGTACTTATAAAAAGAACAAGTGTAGTTAATATAATAGAAATCATCAGAAAACGCAGCTCCTTATTTACATTATTGGCAGTCATCTTGTTTGGCACGGCAGTATCAAAGGGACTATTTCTGAGCGTAGATAATGTTCTGAATGTTAGTGAACGGGCTTCTATAGTAGGTATTATTGCAGTAGGCCAGATGTTCGTTATTCTGACCGGAGGAATTGATTTATCAATTGGTTCAATTATGGCTATGTGTTTTACCAGCCTTGGTTTTTTATCAACAACACCAGACATGCCAATACCTGTGGCAATTCTTGCAACATTATTGGTGGGTTTGGTTATAGGCGCTGTTAATGGTCTTATTGTCAGCAGGACCAATGTGCCTGCATTTATTATTACATTGTCTACCATGCTCTTTTTTCAATATCTTTCCCTGCTGTTAACCGGATCAAAACAATTGGATTATGTAAATGTGTCAGCATATATTAATGAAACCTTTCGTTTGACAGATTCCTCATCCAGGCTGTTGCCAACAATTGTTTGGATCCTGGTTACTTTAGCCGGCGGATTTATTTTGAATAAAACAAGGTTTGGCAAAAACGTCTATGCTGTAGGAGGATCCGAGAAAGCTTCCAGGCTCTCTGGCATATCAACCAATTCAGTAAAAATGAATGTGTATACCATATGTGGATTTTTATGTGCCGTTGCATCAATAATATATGCTTTTCGCTTGAAGATGGCGAATCCTGATGCCGGAATGAAGCTGCAATTGGAGTCAGTGGCAGCTGTTATTGTCGGCGGAACAAATATAGCGGGCGGAGAAGGCAGCATAGTGGGGACTTTCATTGGAGCGATTATACTATCAACCTTAGTAAACATTCTTAACCTCATTAATGTTGATCCATATATTCAGGATGCTATAAAAGGTCTGCTGCTGGTAGTTTTTGTCTATATATTACAGCTGTTATCCAAAAAGGGCAGCAAGTAAATTATTCGCATATGCGGACTTGACTAAATAATGTTACAAACGTATAATTATTTGGAGCGAAAAGATTAGGAAAATGATTGCAGAAACTTAACAAAAGAAGCAGTACTTTGTTCTGAGGTTGCTAAGGTTTAACGATAGAGCAAAAAATAGCGCAGTTTAGTTATAAAAGGAATGGTAAAATAAATGATAGATAGAAATAGTTATGAGCCGCTTTATCAGCAAGTCAGAAGACAAATCGAAGAAGATATACTTTCGGGCAAGATCAAAATTGGCCAGAAGCTGATGTCCGAATCAGAAATGATGAAATATTATAATGTAGGCAGAGCAACTATCCGTGCAGCTTTGGCGGAACTCGTGTCAAGCGGTTGTTTAAAAAAAGAACATGGAATAGGAACTTTCTGTGTTGCTATGCCCAGGCAAAAAAGCAAGGCCAATATTGATGTTCTTTTAAATACCGGTGATAAATATTTTATTCCCTATTTTCTTGCGGGGATCAGCAGGGTATTGGAGAAGCGGTCATGCAACCTTATCCTTCATGATACTAAAGATTCAAATGAAGAAATAATGAATATATTTAATGGAATAATTAAGAAAGGTACAGACGGCATTTTGATTCAGCCTTATACAGGGATAGATAAACCCTCCAATGGAATGAGCACCATGATTCAAGACCTGAAAAATGCCGGAATACCTATAGTTACAATTGACGGCCGTTTTCAGAATATTGATCTTGTGGGTTTCTTTAATGATGATTTTTATGGCGGCTACATTGCAACCAAACATATAATTGAAATGGGCCACCGGAAAATACTTGGCTTATTTAAAAAAGATTTACGAGACTCCAAACTTAGAGAATATGGATTTACCAAGGCAGTCAGTGAGGCAGGTTTGCCGGTTAATGTATTGCACACAGTATCATCTGAATATCATGACACTTTGGTAAATATGGTATCAAATAAGTTAATTACAGCAGTGGTATGCTATAATGACTTGCTTGCAATTGAATGTTATCAATTAATGGCAGAACACAACTTTAATATACCCAATGACCTTTCAATAATCGGATACGATGACACGGAATTATCCCTCACAGCAATTCCGCAACTATCATCAATTACGCACCCTAAGGATAAGATGGGCGAAGATGCTACCAATTGCCTGTTAAATATGATCAACCGAGATTATCCAAAAGAAAATATTATTCTTTACACACCCAAAGTTGTTAAGAGGGCTTCGGTTAAAAAACTTATTTAAGAAGGCAATAAATTAAATACAATATGTTATAAACATAAGGAGGTATTCAATGAAACCAGTAATCAGAACGCCCTTTTTTGAAATAGGGACAAAAAACTATATTTGGGGAGACACAGTGCTTGAGTATGCAAAAGCTGCTGATGATGCAGCTGAGAAGTATGATATTGATGTTTTGTTCATCACTCCGGTAGTTGAAATAAGAAGAGTAGTGGAGAATACGAAAAATCTTATTGTTTTGGCTCCCTACATGGATACATTGCGTCCTGGCCGGGGGATGGCTGATATATTGCCTGAGGCTGTCAGGGATGCCGGGGCAAAAGGCGTTGTTGTAAATCACAGTGAAAAGCCCATGAGCCTGCCGGCAATTAAAGCCACTATAGACAGGGCACATGAGTTGGATATGATTGCATTCGCCTGTGCTGATACTATCGCTGAGGC
>LFRM01076759.1_pt2 | contig 10617 bp, 6 predicted proteins | sample 618341 | NCBI WGS metagenome assembly LFRM01 (sample SAMN03654438, study PRJNA283298) | anaerobic digester metagenome | isolation source: pool of bioreactors CSTR01a, CSTR02a, and CSTR03a thermophilic anaerobic... | place: Denmark: Kgs. Lyngby | collected 2014-05-21 | reverse complement strand
TCACAACTTGTCATCAAAGCAAGCATTGCGAAGAGTAATGGGAATAAATATTTTAATTTCATATTAATTGTACTTTTAATTAGTTGAAAATATACTTGATACCAATTGATGCATACCAGGTTTGACCCAGTGAGTAGTTTGAAGTAAATGTTTCGGTATCACCTTTGATAGAAGCTGGTGTAGAGAATGTGGCCACACCATCAGTATCAACACCTTCATATTTGAGAATACGAGGATCAGAACCAATTTCAGGGTTCAAATATTTAGCCACACCCCATTTAGAGTTAAACAGATTCATAACATTTTTCACATCAAAGCTAAATTGTAGTTTATTTATAGTCTTGCCTACATTTACAACAAAATCATGTTTGTAGCTAACGTCTATACGATGTACCCAAGGTGAGTACAAGCTGTAAGGCTCTGCATACTTGCCTTGTTGATTTTTTAGATAATCGCTGGCATGAACATAGTCCATAAAACGAGTTTGGTCGTCTGGTGAAACAAAACGGAATAGATTTTCAGTCACTTCCTGATCAGTTGGAACATAAATTGCATCGTAGTTATAACCGTCGCCATTGATATCGTTTGCAGTCATATATGAGTAGTTTCTTCCACCTTGCCATCCTTCATAGATAAGGCTATAGTGATTGCCACTCTTGTCGTGAGCAGTTAGCGATGCCACTAGACGATTGGGTGTGTTATACTGAGAGTTGTGCAATTTTATATTGTTAGGACCTTCCACTGTAGGAACGTATGTAAATGCAGATTCTGCATTAGATCCTGGCATGCCCGTAACATCTTTAGCAACTGTATGTGTATAAGCCGCCATCATGCTCAAATATTTTGTTGGTTGAGCATTTAAAGTGATATTGGCTGACCATCCATAACCACGGCTTGTGTTTTCCAACACAAATGCTTTTGTACCTGTACGATATCCGTCAGGATAAATTGGACGATTGTCAATACCATTAAAGCGAGCAAAACCACCTACTGAAGGAGTACTCCAATCTGAAATAGAAACACCGTTAACCGTTTTGTTGAAAATTCCTTCTACTGTTGCAGAGAATGGAAATGCTGTTGGGAATGCATAGTCAACAGCAAGTGATGTTTTCCATACTTGAGGCATCTTGAAATCTGGATCTACAGCAGCAATTGATGAAGGAACTGTACCGTCATCGGGTGAAATGGTTGAAGGATAACCTAAACCTGTCAACTTATCAATTAAGGCTGAGGGTGTAGCATTACCATTGGCATCAGTTACAAGACCACCAGCAAATGTATCCATTGAGAAACCTCTATCTGTAGCATTCTTAGCATTTATTTGTGCTTGATACTGCACCATCCCACCATTGGTAGGCATATTAGTAAAGAATACAAGTGGCAAGTTACCAGAGAAAAGACCAGTACCTCCACGAACCTTCAGGCTGTTGTCTCCATAAGTATCCCACACAAAACCTACACGAGGAGAGAATGTAATACTTGTTGAGGGCCATTTACCAGTATCAATATTACGACCATCATAATCTTCCTTTAGAATAGCATTATTCGTTATCAAATCATCATTGTTGAAAATAAGTCCATCTACACGAAGTCCGTATGAAAGTTTGAATCTTTCATTAAAACTCCAATCGTCTTGCGCATAAATACCAATTGTACTGCTTCTCACGCGAGCTGCTGGATTGAGCTCTCCATCATAACCATACGTTAAACTTACAATCTCGGGTGTTCTTTCCTGTAAGAAATCTTCGAGACTTGAATAGCGATAGTAACCAGTACCGTTACGCATATAAGAGTTGTCTGCCATCTTATATTCGTATGAGATACCTCCAATAATTTTGTGATTACCCAAGTAATAAATTAATTCATCTTTAATGTTGAACACATCATTGTGAACACCATTGTTCCATGTAAATAGCTCGTAACCAAGAGACATATAAGCTTGGTCATCTTTCAAAATATCGATGAAAGGGAATGGTGATGAATTCGTTCCACGCATATCGTCAAGCTTTGAGTATGTTGCTAAGAGCTGGTTCGATAAGTTATCCGATAAACGGCTATTAAGGTCAAAAGAGAATGAATGAACCAGGTTGTCTTGCGAATACATCGAATTTGCAAATGACATTGATGCTTTTGACATTCTTGCTTCAGACATGCGAGGTCCTCCATCCATAGATGAAGCATTAGGAGAACTCCAGCGTAGGTTCTTAGTATAATTATAACGTAAAGCCAAACGATGTTGGTTTGTGATGTTCCAATCTAATCGTGCAAGAAGCTTCTCATTGCTTTCGTCTGCGGGAAAGTTTGTGTAAGATCCCGTATTATATCCATACTTATCTTTTACAAAATCAGAAACAGTCTGAAGATCTTTTTCTGTTGTTCGAGAGATATACTCGTTTTCATTATCCACACCATCTGTTGAACCTCTCCAACGGTTTACAACGGTTGGGGTCTTAGCCATTTCACCATTTACAAAGAAGAACAATTTATCTTTGATAATTGGGCCACCAAAAGTGAAACCGTAGGTTGTATTACTGTCTCTCTCACGCGCTCCTGGAATTTGCTCACGATTAACAGCATCACCTCTTAAGTTTTCATTTCTATGAAAAGCATAAGCGGTAGCTTTGAAGGTATTTGTACCTGATTTTGTAATAGCGTTTACACCACCACCAATAAAGTTGGTTTGACGCACATCATATGGAGCGATTACAACTTGCATCTCTTCAATAGCTTCAAGAGAGATTGGGTTTCCTCCACCAGGAAGACCGCTGCTCAAACCGAAATTATTGTTGAAATTGGCCCCGTCCACTGTAAAGTTAGACGAACGACCGTCTGCACCACCAAAGCTCATACCATTACCACCATAAGGTGAAAGACGAGTAACGTCCATAATGTTACGGCTCACTGTAGGCAAATTATCTATCTGACTGCTTGTAATATTAGTCACTGCGCCAGTTTTCTGATTAGAGAATTTTGTGCGAAGTGCTGTAACTACAACTTCATCTAATGATGTTGTTTCTTCAGATAGAACAACATTCAATGAATAGTTTTCACTCAAGCTTAACGTGATGTTGTTCGCTCTATATGTACCGTATCCAATATATGTAACTTCCACTGAGTAGGGTCCGCCTACACGCATACCATTAAGGTTAAAGCGACCTTCCATGTTTGTTACCGTACCAAAAACTGTACCCGAAGGTGTGTGTGTTGCAACTACCGTCGCACCTATCACAGCTCCTTCAGCATCAGTAACACGACCACTCATACTGGATGTGGTTACCTGAGCTTGTATTATAGTAGCTGATGAAATAATGAGTGCTACTAATAAAAACCTGATTTTCTTAATCATAAATAGTAATCTTTAGTTTAATAGTTTATAAAGAGAATTATGTTATTGTGAATTGCAAAAATACAATTAATAATCAACATTAAAGTTATTTATGGCTGACAATATTGCAGTTGAAGAATATTTTAAGACTTATGTTAACAGCCTGAACACTTATGATTTTAAGATTAATGCCTTTCGAAAATATACAAATGATCCCTATACCATGCATAAAATAGAAAAAGCGTACAACTTATCACATTTGACATGTGATTTAGTTATACGCTTTATACCTAAATGTAGGTTAAGGATGTATTGTTTACTGCTGAGAGTAAATATTACATCATTCCACCCATTCCGCCACCGCCCATAGGCATTTGTGGAGCAGAATTCTCTTCTTTTATATCTGTGATAACACACTCTGTAGACAAGAACATTCCAGCAATTGATGCAGCATTTTCAAGTGCAACGCGTGTTACTTTGGCAGGGTCAATAACGCCTGTTTCATATAAGTTTTCAAATTTCTCTGTGCGAGCATTGTATCCAAAGTCAGCACTTCCTTCACGAACCTTCTGAACAATTACTGCACCTTCTTTACCACTGTTTGCAATAATTTGACGCAATGGCTCTTCGATAGCACGTTTGATGATTTCGATACCTGTGGTTTCGTCATCATTGTCGCCTTTCAAGTCTTCTAATACTGCAATAGCTCTGATGTAAGCAACACCACCTCCAGGTACTGTGCCTTCTTCAACAGCTGCGCGTGTAGCGGAAAGAGCATCTTCAACACGATCTTTTTTCTCTTTCATTTCCACTTCCGATGCTGCTCCAACATATAGTACAGCAACTCCACCAGCCAATTTAGCAAGACGCTCTTGCAATTTCTCGCGGTCGTAATCAGAAGTAGTTTTCTCTATCTGTGCACGTATTTGAGAAACTCTGTTATCAATACCATCTTTGTCACCAGCACCATTTACAATGGTAGTGTTATCTTTGTCAATAGTAATTTTTTCAGCGCTTCCCAACATTTCAAGTGTTGCATTTTCCAACGCAAGACCTTTCTCTTCAGAAATAACTACACCTCCTGTAAGAATTGCAATGTCTTCTAACATCTCTTTTCTTCTGTCTCCAAATCCTGGAGCTTTCACTGCAGCAATTTTCAACGATCCTCGTAAACGGTTAACCACTAATGTTGTTAATGCTTCAGAATCTATATCTTCTGCAATAATCAATAAAGGTTTACCTGTTTCAACAGCCTTTTCCAAAATTGGAAGCATGTCTTTGAGTGTAGATATTTTCTTATCGTGGATAAGAATTAATGGGCTTTCGAATTGAACTTCCATTTTTTCTGTATCAGTCACAAAATAGGGAGAGATATAACCTCTATCAAATTGCATACCTTCAACAACGTCGACGTATGTATCTGTACCTTTAGCTTCTTCTACAGTTATTACACCCTCTTTACTCACTTTCTCCATTGCTTCAGCAATCAGGCGACCAATAGTTTCGTCACCATTAGCAGATATTTTCGCAATGTTCTCAATTTTCTTAAGGTCATCGCCAACATCTGTTGATTGTGCACGGATGCTTTCAATAACTTTTTTAACAGCTTTGTCAATTCCACGTTTCAAATCCATTGGATTTGCTCCTGCAGTTACGTTTTTAAGACCAACACCAATAATGGACTGTGCCAAAATTGTAGCAGTAGTAGTTCCGTCTCCTGCATCGTCATTGGTTTTAGATGCCACTTCTTTCACAAGTTGTGCACCCATGTTTTGGAATTTGTCTTCCAATTCTATTTCCTTAGCTACAGTCACACCATCTTTTGTTATTTGAGGTGCACCATAAGGCTTATCAATAATTACATTGCGACCTTTAGGTCCTAATGTTATTTTAACTGCATCGGCCAACGCATCAACTCCTTTTTTCAAAAGGTCGCGTGCTTCCATTTCAAATTTAATATCTTTTGCCATAATATATTCTATGTTTTTAATCGGTTTAAATTCTTATTCGTAAATTGCTAATATGTCAGATTGGCGCATAATGATTAACTTTTCGCCTTCAATTTCAATTTCTGTTCCGGCATATTTACCGTAAAGTACAGTGTCTCCCTTTTTAACGATCATTTTCTCGTCTTTGGTTCCGTCACCAGTTGCAATTACTTCACCCTTCAAAGGTTTTTCCTTAGCTGTATCGGGTATTATAATACCACTCACTGTTTTTTCTTCTGCTGCAGCGGCTCTTAAAAGCACTCTGTCTGCCAATGGTTTGATATTCATGTTTTCTTTAAATTATAAATAGTTAATGTATAAATTTTTTATTATCATTCTATTCAAATTACGAATAGCGTTTGATTTTCTATTATCATCATAGCGAAATCTGTGCCAAATGTGATTTATGACTACATCTTTCCAGAAAAGAGTGTAAAATAAAGTATGACTGACATAAGTGCAGTTTGACATGACGTGAAAAATATTGTCTTTGTTTTCTTTTTTATGGTAATAAGTCTTCTTTTTTATTATGCTGTTCAAATAGCGTCAAAAGTAAGTACGAGTTTAGTATATAATGAGAAATAAATGGTGAATAAATACTTTAATTATTGATCGAATAAACATATACATATTAACTGTAGATTCAATATATTTACTATATTTGTACTGTCTCTTTGTCTATTTATACATAATTCTAATAATAAACTAAACTAAGTATTATGAAACATGAAAAAAATCTTGTTTATTTAAAAGCACTCTTCCTAATGTTTGCTTTTATTTCTACGATGAGTATACTCGGACAGACCTTGAATGTCAGAGGAACTATATCGGATATTCAAGGCCAATCACTAATTGGAGTGAATGTGCTTGAAGAGAATACTAATAATGGAACTGTAACGGATGTGTCAGGTAACTTCTCTTTACAGGTTTCTTCACCCCAAACACATTTAGTCTTTTCTTATATTGGCTATGAAACACAAAGAGTGTTGGTAGGCAATAGAAGCACTATAGATGTGATAATGGTTGAAGACACTAAAAGCTTAGAGGAACTAGTTGTAATTGGATACGGAACACAAACCCGAAGAGAAATTACGGGGTCTGTAGCCAATGTAACAGAAAAAGATTTCAACAAAGGAGCCACACAAAATGCAGCCGACCTTTTGCAAGGAAAAGTTGCAGGTCTATCTATCACTTCTACCAGTGGTGATTTAAACGACAATTCTATTATTCGTTTACGTGGTATTAACACATTACAAAAAGACAATGGACCTTTCATCGTTATTGATGGAGTTCCCGGGGGTGACTTATCGTCAGTTGCACCACAAGATATTGAGTCTATCTCAGTACTTAAAGATGCATCTTCAGCTGCTATTTATGGATCTAGATCTGCAGGGGGTGTAATTCTTATCACTACCAAAAGAGGGTCGGGCAGTGCTCAGCGTATTTCTTATGATGGATACATGGCTGTTTCGACGGTTGCCAACAAACCTGACATGATGTCTGGTCAAGATTGGCGCAACTATGTCAAAGATAATAATCTGCAATCCACTGCAGATGCATTTGATCAATATGGAGCTGACACCGATTGGTTCGATCAAATAATGCGTACTGCTATTTCTCAGAATCATTCTTTATCTCTATCAGGTGGTGGTTCTGCTCATAATTACCGCGCATCTGTCAATTACATGGATATGGAGGGGATTATGAAAGACAATAGTTATGAAAACCTCAACTTCAGATTCCAATTTAGCCAACGTGCTATTAATAATCGTCTGAAAATTGGATTAACTGGTGTTGCAAATGTGAGAAATATTTCACCAAGTAATAAAACTAATAGTGTATTAGCATCAAATTTCTTGCCAGTTTACCCTGTGAAAAACGAAGATGGTTCCTGGTTCGATTTAACCGAATGGTTACAAGGTAATCCGGTACGTCAAATAGAACTTAATAGCAGAGAAATAAAAAATTTAGATTTCTATGGTAATGGTGATATTGAGTTTGATTTCACAAGTGACCTTACAGGGAAATTGACCTTATACAAACAGCGTAAATCTTTTGATTATTCAGAGTATGCTCATAGCGAAACTTATTCTGGAAGAGACCCAAAAGGTTTTGCAAAGAGAGAGACCTTTTTAAGAGATAAAGATTTATTAGAAGCAACTTTGAACTACAAATTCACACTGAAAGATGATCACAAGTTTACATTACTTGGTGGTTATTCATGGGAAGAAAATGTCTATCAAAAAGTGCAAGCACAAAATCGCTATTTCATTACCAATTCTCTTGGAGCAAATGATTTACAGTCGGGTCAAGATTTGAGACCAGAGGATGTATCGTCTGAGAAAAATATGTATCGCTTAATTTCATTCTTTGGTAGAGCAAACTATGCATATAAAGAACGCTACATGCTAACTGCAACATTGCGTCAAGATGGATCTTCAAAATTTGGAGCTAATCATAAATGGGGAACATTCCCATCAGTTTCGGCAGCATGGGGGTTGTCTCAAGAAGAGTTTTTGAAAGATGTTAGCTGGCTTAGTGATCTTAAACTTCGTGCAGGTTACGGTGTGACAGGAAATCAAGATGGCCTTGATCCTTACAAAACCCTTGAATTGTACGGCCGATCTGGTTCGTATTACGATTCAGGTAATTGGTTTACTGCCTATAACATATCTCAGAATGCAAATCCTAACTTGAAGTGGGAACAGACTTCTTCACTCAACATAGGAGTTGATTTTAGCCTTTTCAATAATAGGATTAGTGGAACAATTGAGTGGTATGAGAAAAACACTTCAGACATGTTGTATCAATACACCGTTCCAACTCCTCCATTCTTGCATGATCGCATTATGGCCAATGTGGGTGATATGTTGAACAGAGGTTTTGAGTTCTCTCTAAGTGCCAACTTAATCAATACGAATGATTTTAGTTGGACTACTTCTGTTAATGGTGCATACAATCACAACGAGGTAACGAAGCTATCAGATGATCTCTTTTCTACAAATAGAATATACGTTGGTGATGTTGGCGGTATAAGAGGTATGTCTGCAACATCGTCTTCAATTATTGAAGAGGGTTATCCAGTGGGACAATTCTATATGTTGAAAAGCAATGGCATTGATGCAGATGGTAAATACATTATTGAAGACATTGATGGCGATGGAGTAATATCAGATGCCGACCGCACTTATGTTGGAAGTCCACAACCCGATTTTATATTTGGATGGCAAAACTCGTTCGCTTATAAACAATGGGATTTATCTTTCTTCTTTAGAGGAATGGTGGGTAATGATGTATTGAATATTGGTAAAATTGCATACTCAAATCTGCAAAGCTTACCAGGAGCCAATGTAAGAAAAGAAGCTGTATCGATTGGACTGAAAGAAGCGCCAAAATTATGTAGCTATTACATTGAAGATGGTTCTAATATAAGGTTAGATAACTTATCATTAGGCTATACTTTCGACACTAAAAAGTACGATTGGCTGAATAGTGCTAGGCTATATGTGACAGGACAAAATCTTTTTGTCTTGACAAACTACTCAGGATTAGACCCTGAGGTCAAAATGGATGGAGTGGACCCTGGAAAAGAAGAACGTGAGTTTTATCCAAAAGCGCGTACTTTTACTGTTGGAGTAAGCCTAAGTTTTTAATATCTTAAAATTTGAAATTATGAAATTATTATATAAATATTACTTGATAAGTATTCTCATCATCGGGTTTTCCTTTTCATGTACAGATTTGGACGAGACTATTTATGACAGAATACCTGCAGATGAATTTGGAAATAACCAAGCGCAAATAAACTCTATTATAGCTCCTATTTATAGGACACTGAAAGGTGTATGGCCTGGAGATGGTTTAGTTTTGGCTGAACAAACAGGAGATATGGCAATTACACCCACGCGTATTGGAGGAGACTGGTATGATGGTGGTGTTCACCAAGAATTTGCTCGTCACACATGGCAACCTCGTAACTCGGTTATTAATGGTATGTGGAATAATGCTAATTCCGGCGTTTCTACTTGTAACAAAGTTTTAGCACTTATAAAAGCAAATCAAGCAATTGAAGAGTCGCGTCGCGAGCAAGTGTATGCTGAGATTAGAGGTGTAAGAGCTTTTTGGCTTTACATGTTAGTTGACTATTTTGGAAATGTTCCATTGGTAACTGATTTCGATGATCAAGAATTACCAAAGACTACATCAAGAAAAGAAGTGTATAGCTTTATTATTGACGAATTGAATGCTGTGAAGGATTTATTACCTTCGGATGTTTCGGCAGTTACGTATGGAAAGTTTACTAAAGGAGCAGCCTATTTTCTTTTAGCCAAGATGTACCTTAATGCTGAAATATTTAATGGAACAGTTTCTGAAACTACTTTTACAAAAGGGGCTGCTGAGTGGCAAAAATGTATAGATGCATGCGATGAGGTTTTAAAACTACCTTATATACTAGAACCTAATTGGAAGTTAAATTTTGAAGTTAAAAACGAAGCTTCAAAAGAAATTATTTTCCCATGTGTTTTTAGTAGTAATGATGGTGGAAATCATCTATTTTTTCGCACACTACATTATAGAGACCCACTTGCATTGGGCATTAGCATTTCGCCATGGAATGGCATTAGTGCAAATCCTGACTATGTAAATCAATTTGATGATGCTGATAAGCGAAAAGAAGGTTCTTTCTTAATTGGAGAAATGCGTGATGCAAAAACAGGTGAAATTCTTATTACACAACACGGAAGAGAACTTAATCATACAATAGATATTCCAATGATAGATGGTAGTACTGCTAAGTATGACGGTATATGGGGAGAAGTACAACAAGAAGTAGGAGCTCGTTGTTTCAAATGGGTTATTGAACCAGGATTGTCTTCTGATGCAGAAAATGATTTTGCATTCTTCCGCTTAGCCGATGTTTACTTAATGAAAGCTGAGGCTTTGGTCAGAATGAACAGAAATGCTGAAGCGTTGCCACTTATAAATGCAATCAGAAAAAGAGCTTTTGATAGTGATGATAATTTACTAACTGCAGTTACTTTGGATGACGTTTATATGGAACGCCGATTTGAAATGGCATGGGAGTGCTATTCAAGACAAGACAATATCCGCTTTGGCAATTTCTTGAAGCCTCGCTTCTTGAAACCTGAAACAACACCTGTTTATAGAATGTTGATGCCAATACCAGTTCAAGCTCTGGAAGCTAACAATCAACTCACTCAGAATCCTGGTTATCCTGGGATAAATTAAATATCTAACATTAATCAATTAAAAGAAAAAAAGAGGGTGTCCAGTTATTTACTG
>LFRM01295958.1_pt1 | contig 10618 bp, 6 predicted proteins | sample 618341 | NCBI WGS metagenome assembly LFRM01 (sample SAMN03654438, study PRJNA283298) | anaerobic digester metagenome | isolation source: pool of bioreactors CSTR01a, CSTR02a, and CSTR03a thermophilic anaerobic... | place: Denmark: Kgs. Lyngby | collected 2014-05-21 | reverse complement strand
CACCTATTCATCCGGCAGATTTTACGGTGTTGCCAAAGCAGGAGATCAGATAATTGCAGTGGGCGGATATAATGGCGCTATTCATGCTTTTATGTCTGCAGATGGAACACAATGGAAAAGAATATATGTAAATGATAGCAATTACGGAGTACTCTCTTCAGTCTGCTGGACAGATTCACTGATTGTGGTTACCAGTTTCTCTGGTGTTGTCTACACATCTACTAATGGGACAAAATGGCAGGAAGAATTTACCTGGGCGGAAAGCTTCAGAAATGTGATCTGGACAGGGCAGGAGGCCATGGCAGTGGGAGGGTATGGTGAAATTTACACTTCACCCAATGGATTGAACTGGACAAAAAGATGTTCAGAAAAGATTGAAAGCCTGGGGGCTGTCTGCTGGACCGGGACACAGCTTTTCACCTGCGGGCTCAATGGAGAGATTCTCACATCACCTGACGGGGAAATATGGACTGCACAGAACTCAGGAACAAAACAAAGTCTTGAGGCTGCAGCGTTTATGGGTGGTAAAGCATTCGCCGCAGGTGATTCCGGCACAATCATCTATTCAGATGATTGTATCAACTGGACTCCTGCGGTTTCCGGTACTGTCTCAGACCTCTACTGCTTGTCTGAAGCAGGGGACATTCTGATCGCAGCAGGTGATTCTGGCACTGTTCTTACCTCGACAGATGGTGTCTTGTGGACCAGCAGAAACCTTGACATTTCGAGAAGGATAAATTCTGTTGTCTGGACCGGTAGTCTGATTGTATTGCTGGGAGAGAAGGGTACAATACTGACATCGCAGGATGGAAATGTCTGGGTAAACAGGACAACGGATACAACATTCAACTTTCTCTCTGCGGTCTGGACAGGTGAACAGATTGTGGCTGTCGGTTCCGTGGGAAAAATCATGAAATCTGCAGATGGAATAAACTGGATTCCATGTGAAGTGGAAACAACAGAGAATTTCTGTTCTGTTACATGGACCGGACGTCAACTGGTTGCAGCAGGGTACTACATTTATTCTTCACCAGATGGGATTACGTGGACCCGTAAACCTAATATTGCTTACAACAGTCTCTATTCTATCACCTGGACAGGGTCTCTTCTGGTTGCGGTGGGTTATAGTGGCCAGATTATTACTTCACCCGAAGATGTTGCCGCGGCCGGTATTATGCCTTTACAGAAAAAGTCAGTATCGGAACAGATGCGTTTTTCCCGTTCACTCTGCTTTGATAAAAACCTGCTTACAATCAAAGATAACCATTCAGGAAACAGGTTTAATCTTCAGGGCAGAAGAATTGGGAAAGAGTTTTTAAGAAATAAGCTTCCTAAATCCCCCGGTGGGGGACTGTAAGGCTGCGCCTGCGATCAGTTTTGATTTGTAAGCGTCAGAATAGTGCTCCTGAGTATGCTTACAGAGAATAAATTTCTTTGATGATTTGAAAATATTTGATTTCTAATAGTGTGGTAGCCCTGAAGGGGCGGGATTTAACGGCCCGGGCAGAAGGCCTGGGTAAGTAGAGATAAAATCATCCTCGTCAATATAATCACAAATAACAGTTCAGACATCATCCGTATACAATTATCGTTTCTTATTCCACCAGTAAAGAATTAGAAGCAGAGGGGTGTAACCAGCTTGAGAATGTTACCCGCCTGGTACTACTCTATATCAGCACAGAGAGAATAGCCCAAGACCGGAGTCTTCGACGGGCTTGGGCGTAAGGGGAGACATCCCCTAAAAAAAACAATATAACTTTACATGAAAAAAACATGAAAGGGATTTATAAAAAACTGATGGTAGAGGGCATGTGTGGAAGTAAAAATTGTACAAAACTGTCGAAATTATTAGATTAAAAAAAGCCTGAACTGAACATAAATCAGTTTAACTTTGATTGACATAATCAGACTTTACTGAAATCAATAAATATGACATTCTTCAAATGAAGCCTAAGAATCTTATGAAAGAAAATATGAAACATTTCTCTGATTATCGCAGGAAAATATCCTTATTATTAGTTCTATTGCTTTCTCTTTCCATTTCATCCGGAACAGTTTCCTCTCCCCAGTCCCTGCTGGAAGAGACAATTGAGAGCCTTAAAAAACTAAAGTCCCTCAAGGCCAATATAAAAAGGTTCCAGTTCTATAACGGCGAGACCCGCATCAGCGAGGGAAAGGTAGCGTTTAATGACAGTATGGTAGTTTACAATTACACTTCTCCCGGGAAATTCAGGATGATCTTTACCGGAAGAGAAATGCAGAGTTTCGATCTTGAGAAGAAACTGGGCCGCAGGGAAAGCCTTTCTGGAGAGTGTCTGCTGAGGGAATGTGATCCGCTTGGAAGATTACTGTGGCTGAGAGATAAGCCTGCAGGATATAAGTTCAAGGGTAGTCTCGATTCAGGGATGGTATTTGTCAGGTGCAGTGAGGAGGGGCTTACGGAATATATCGGAGTTAACCGGGAATCATCGATGCCGTCTGTGATAGAATGGTTTGACTCCACAGGAACAATGATAGAACAGACCAGATTCAATTACAAAGCCGGCAGCATAATTCCATTATCAATTATCACACGAAGCATGCCCGGATCTGTACTGATCGATTCAATGGTGATATCGCATCCAAAAATCAACACTGAACTCACAAGGGGTGAAGCCGAAGTCCCTCAGGGGATTAGATGGGATCAGGAGCGGTAATCTCAACCCGATCACCGACAGTAATCTCAAGTACCTCGGATGCGTTCCCTCCGTTTACTGCAATCTCCACAAAACCCGCAGATCCGGTATAATAAAGCCTGTCGAGGGGCTTAAACTGCTGGAAATATCTCCCGAATGGAAGTGTTTCACCGGTTTTGAGAATTTTCATCGATGAGTTCTGATATTCAGGAGTGATCATCGCGTTTCCGATGCTTGTAATGAGATTACCGAAAGAATCGACACAGATGATTTCCCCGGTGATCTTGCCATTGTCAAGAGTAGAAGCGGGGAAGGGGATCTGCCTGAAATCTGAAAACTGAGGACCTAATTTCTCCAGAGGCATTCCCCTGGAAAGGTGTGCCGATACAGGCGCGAAGATATCTCTTCCATGAAAAGTAGAGCTCACAGGATGACGGAAACAGGTGCTGTTTGTCAAATGAGTCGCTGTTTTGACATTTTCCCTTGAGAGCGCCCAGGAGAGAACTCCATTGTCCGGTCCGACGAAGAAGAATTTCCCGTTTGATGCAGCGATTGCTTTTCTGGAACTGCCGACGCCAGGATCAACGACAGTGCAGAATACTGTTCCCTGCGGAAAAGAACTGTAGCAGGCAAGAAGCGTAAAGCAGGCGCTTCTTATGTCGCCGGGGGGAATCTGGTGCGTGATATCGATAACAGTGGTCTCCGGAGAGATGGCGCTTATTATGCCTTTCATCTCTCCGGCAAACCAGTTTTTCTCTCCGAAATCTGTAATCAGAGCAATTACCGGCATAAATGTTTACAAATTCCTTTCCGGCATGTTTCCCATACCGTAAAAGGCCTTACTGCTGCGATGACGCCTTCACCATCAGCTTGCTTACCCTCTGAGAAAAGGCCAGAGGGTCGGAAACCATCTGTCCTTCAGCGATAAGCGCCTGATCCAGAAGAAGCTTTACCCACTCCTCCAGTTCAGGATCCTTGGGATCTTTCTCATAACGGGCATTCATGTTAATCAGAAGCGGGTGTTCCGGATTGATCTCGAGAATTCTCTGCGACTTCGGGACCTCATGACCCATCGCCTTCATGAGTTTTTCCATGTGCACACCCATCCCGTTCTTGTCTGCAACAAGGCATGCAGGACTGTCCTTGAGCCGGGTGGTGATCTGGACCTCTTTTATGGCATCGCCTAAAATGTTTTTAATCCGTTCGGTGAGTTTCTTGTACTTTGATTCCGCTTTTTTCTTGATATCCTTCTCATCTTTGCCAAGCTCGCCCAGATCCAGATCCTCCTGAACCACAGATTTGAGCGTTTTCCCGTCATAATTGTAGATGTCATTTACGATAAACTCATCGATGGGATCAGTAAGGTAGAGCACCTCGATACTTTTGGCTTTGAAGACCTCGAGATGAGGGCTCTTCTCGACTATATCCCTGCTTTCACCGGTGATATAGTAGATCTCTTTCTGGTCTGTTCTCATCCTGTTAACATACTGTTTCAGTGAGACCAGTTCATCTTTCTCTGCCATCGACGACTGGAAGCGGACCAGTTCAAGGAGTTTATCTTTGTTTTCGTAGTCTGTATGGAGTCCCTCCTTGAAAACCGGGCCGAACTCATTCCAGAATTTTTTGTAATTGTCAGGTTCCTTTTCCGCCATCTCCTTGAGCCTGCCCAGAATTTTCCCCACAAGGGCTTTTCTGATTTTGTCAATTACAGGGTTCTTCTGAAGCATCTCGCGGGAGATGTTGAGAGGAAGATCTTCAGAATCGACAATTCCTCTCACAAAGCGAAGGTATTCAGGAATCAGCTCTTTGCAGTTGTCCATAATAAACACCCGCTTGACATAGAGCTTGACTCCGTGCTTGCGTTCCATGGAGAAGAGGTCAAAGGGAGATGATGATGGAATAAAGAGCATCCATGAGTACTCCATCACACCCTCTGCGTGGCTGTGAAGAATGGAAAGTGGTTTATCAAAACCGCCAAGTGCCTGCTGATAGAATTCCTCGTATTGCTCCTGGGTGATCTCCGACTGAGAGCGTCGCCAGAGAGGTTTTGTCTGGTTGATAACCTCCTCATGTCCTTTTTCATTTGGAAGGTAGATGGGGAAGACGATAAAATCGGAATATTTCTTGATAATAGAACGGACCTGCCAGTCTTCAGTGTAGGCAGATTCATCTTCTTTGAGGTAAAGGGTTATCTCTGTGCCGTGTCCCTCTTTTTCGGTGTCACTTATTGTAAATTCACTTTCCCCCTTAGATTCCCACATCACTGCAGGCTCATCAGGGCAGCCGGCCTTTTTGGTAACCAGCTTGACACTTTCTGCTACCATGAATACGGAATAGAAACCTACTCCGAACTGGCCGATAAGGTTTGAGTCGGCTTTCTGGTCTCCGGTCATTTTCTCCAGGAAAGCTTTAGATCCGCTTCTTGCGATTGTGCCGATATTTTCAATCACTTCCTGGCGGTTCATGCCGATACCGTTGTCGCTGATGGTAAATGTTTTGGCTTTTTTGTCCAGCTTTATATGGATCGACAGTTCGGTATCAGGGGGAAGAACAGATGGGTTTGTGAGGGACTGGAATCTGAGTTTGTCGAGAGCATCTGATGCATTGGAGATCAGCTCGCGAATAAAAACTTCCTTGTGGCTGTAGAGAGCATGGATCATGAGGTGCAGAAGTTGTTTGGCTTTGGTCTGGAATTCTAAATTCTGCTCATTGGTAATTGTATTTTCCGCCATCATTGACCTCCCGGAATGTAAATCAAGTTGTTAATTGAGACAAGATTGTGCGAGTAGTGATCCTGTAAAAATAATTTTTGCCCCCATTAATAACTGGGAGTGTTTGGAAGATATATAAGGGGTTCGTTACAGCTCCGGCAAATAAAAAGAAGGGTACACTAAGGGTAAATACCTGACCGTAATTCATTTTCTGGCCAATACAATATATTATCTTTATTTAAAGGGTTAAATTATGAAAAAAGCCATATTTGGGGTGTTACTGCTGCTGTTTTCGGGGTTGCTGATGGCAGAGACTCCCGATGGCCTTCGGATCGAGAATACTGACAGTCTAAAGTTTCCATACAAACCGGCATTGGCTGGTGCGATGTCTTTACTGGTACCCGGGGGTGGACAGATTTACACCGGTCATTACCTCAAGGCTGGTACATTTCTTGCACTCGAAGCCATTACTGGTTCTGTAAGCTACTTCTGGCATAAAACATCAAAAGCGCGGTCTCAGGAAGCCTATGATCTGTTCAGGGAAGCCAGAACAGGCACGGGAATCGACAGTGCCAGGGTGTTTGAGAATTATTTGCAGATGGAGCACAGTGTATTGGAGGCCAGGTACAAATCATACAATATGGCCTCATGGATGATCGGAGGGTATCTGTTCAATATCCTCGATGCTCTGGATGCAAGTGGTGTTTTAAAGGATGGGGGATACAGAGATCCATCGGTTGCTGCATGGCTTGCGGCGATTCCCGGTCTGGGTCTGGGGCAGATCTATAATGGTTCCCTTTCCAAAGCGGGATTGGTGGCGATGGTGCAGGTTTCACTGGGGTTTGTTGCCTATAATTATCATCGGTTAATGAGAGAAGCGGAAAAGGCGATGGTTTTTGATAAAAGTAAATATTCAGACAATGAACTGGAGATTAAATCCGTAATTAACGATGAATTTAACCGTAGCTGGGAGTCTAAGCGCAGCAGCGCGTTCCGAAACAGAAACACTTATCTCTGGTATTCAATTTTCTTTTATTTCTACGGGATTTTTGATGCGGTTGTAGATGCCCATCTTCACGACTACGACGAAAAAATGAAAATCTGGCCTGACCTTGTGCCTCAAGGTGATGGTGCCCAGTTATTATTAAACATGAAATTTTGAACGGGTAAACTCTCTAAGGATGGTGAAAGATGACTGTAACTTTGAAAGACATTGCTGAACGTGCCGGTGTGACAAGTGCCACCGTCTCGATGGTGATTAACAATAAACCCAACATTTCCGATGCGACCCGCAAGAAAGTGCTTAAGATTGCCAAGGAATTAAACTATTATCCTAATATCATCGCCAGGGGACTTGCGACAAAGAAATCAAACTCTATCGGGGTGATCGTTCCCAATCTGGCGTCCTCTTTTGTTGTCAGAGTGCTCCAGGGGATAAAAAGTACAAACCGGGATATCGAGTACACAGTTCAGCTCTTTGATACAATAGGGCAGAAGGAAAGTGAATCGCAGTTATTCCAGCGGATGGCCAGGGAGCGTCGTATCGACGGGGTGATTCTGATAAGTTCCACTGTTACAGAGGAGGACCTGAACATTTTCCGGGAGGAGAGTGTTCCCAGTATCGTTGTGGCCAGAAAATGCGAAAATCTCGACTCAGTTTATGTCAATAATGAGCAGGGTGCGTCCGAGGCAACAGATTATCTGATCAGTAAAGGTCACAGGAGTATTGCCTGTGTCATAAGCCGCAAAAACGGTTTACCCACAGAGGAGAGGCTTCAGGGGTACAAAAACTCTCTGCTCCGCCACAACATCCCATTTAACCCTGATATTGTCTTTGATGTCGATGATGACACAATGCCCAATGGGGAAGAGGTCTTCAGCAAGATCCGTCAGGCGAATCCCGCTGTGACATCTGTATTTGTTCCAGCCGGTGACATGGTTGCTATTGGAATAGTAAAGGAAGCCAAGAGGCAGGGTTTGCGTATTCCTCAGGACTGTGCGGTTGTGGGTTATGATGATATCCCGGCGGCAGAGGTCGTTGAGCCATCGCTTACCACTGTTCGTCAGCCAAAGCTTGAGATGGGTGACTATGCGATCAACATGATTGTGGATAAAATCGAAGGCAGGGAATCCGGGATTAAGCATAAGGAACTGCCGACGAAGTTTATTATCAGGGAGAGCGCATAACGTACTTTAATCATGATCGGTATCGGTATAAAATTTCGATACCGATACCGACCCCGATTTGGGGGCGGTAATCAAACTAATGCAGGATGGATAAGCACTAATTATTAAATATTTCTGTCATTAATACTAATATTTAGTAGACTTATTCGGTTAAAAGTTTTCTGATCTTTGAATATTACGTAGCAAATCTTTACTCAATTTTTTTATCCTTTCGGGGGTGTACTGGCTTTCGACGGGAGACAGGAGATACTGAGCAGCATGCCGAGGATCATCGGTTGGCCTCGTTAATCATCCGGTGAAAATCATAATTGCCGAAGATTATTCTTACGCAATGGCTGCCTAAATAAGGCGGCAACTCGAATGTGGAGCGCACTTCTTTGCATTTGAGCCAATAAGGTGCTGGTCGGGAAGGGGGTGCCGATTTCCCGATGAGATTCCGGCACTGGCCTCTTTGTAAGCGGGTCCGCTGGCGCACAGAGGGGTGAGATTAAAAGGCGGACTAAGCATGTAGCGGTTCATATTGAATGGCTTTCGGACAGGGGTTCAACTCCCCTCACCTCCACCAAATGTAAACGACGAACCCTTCTCTCGCGGAGAATACCGCTTGAGGAGGGTTTGTTGTTTATGCCCGTTTTTCCAGTGAATTTCGCCACTTTTCGACCCCGCGGTTTTTGAGTTCATGTCGCTTTTCCGTAAAACAATAAACTACATTTTGTGTAGTTAAAGAAACCACAGTTCCGGGAACCGGAAGGAGGCCGTAGGCCGACTGGAGGTTCCCGGAAAAACCGGGCGGAGAAGGGTATACAATTTATGTGCCTGTTATCAGTTATCTGACCGGTAATTCTCAAGTTATCTGACCGTTTTATCTGATTTACAGAAAGCTAATTAATGTTTAAAGATAATTGATGCGGACTAACCGGTCATTTTTGTTGAGAATTTTGCTGTTTTTTTCTCATGGAATCTCCTTTCAGATTAAGCTGTATTGATTTCTGAATAATTCTATCACAAATAGCATCGGCAATGGTCGGATCAGGCATACGTTTATGCCATGATTGGACCGGATATTGAGTAGTTACGACGATAGAACCCGTCTGCTCTTTCTGTTCAATAATATCCATTAGCATTTCTGCCTCTTTAATATCTGTTGCATTCATTAGGAAATCATCAATAATAATAATCCTGATTTTTGAGAGTTTGGCAAGAAATTTGAGATATTGTCCAGTACCTTTTGCTGTGTGAATTTCTTCAAAAAGCAAAGCATATCTGATTTTCCATACCGGATAACCCATCGTGCAGGCACGATAGCCTATTGCTTCAGCTACATAACTTTTACCGCTTCCGGTTGGACCCGTCAATATGACATTACGGTTACTCTCTATCCAGTCAGTAGAAGTAAATAACATGATGTCCTTTTTAGTAAAACCACGATTCTGTTCATACAGAATGTTTTCAATGGTTGCCTGATCAGGTTTAAAATTAGNNAATGCAACAAACTCGGATGGTTCAAGCGCATCTGTTTCATTGTTTTTTATCCGTGTTAAAAGAGATTCTGCCATTGTAGTAAGTCGCATAGAACGAAGTTGATCAACAACAGTTTGCAAGTGCATAATAGTACCTTTCAGGAAATTGAATAATAATTGGATCCCCGAATATTATCGTGAATATCCGGTTTGATCTGTGGAAAAGAGATAATTTGCTGTGTGTCCAAACCACGCTCCAGAATGGATTTTACATCGACATATCTGTGCGCCCTAAGACTAAGTGCTCTTGAACAGGCAGCTTCCATTCGCTCACGGGGATAGATTTTTGCAAGTCGTAACAAACCCTGCACTGCTCTGAACCCCTGCTGAGGGTGTGCACATTTTTTCATTATCGCTTCAGCCATAGAAGCAGTGGAAGGACCGATTTCAGATGCTTTAGAAATAAACCACTCTGGTCGCATACCATGTACAAAAGCATGACTGGGAGGCATGTGCTCGGCATTGGTAGTGTAACCTCCCTGTCGTGTAGAGAACTGATGTCTGCAACAATGTTGCCCATTATGGTATATCTCTATGGTTGACCCATTCAGGTGTACATCAACCCGCTTTTTGGCTAATGCAAATGGTACACTGTAGAAATGCTTTTTAAATTGTATATGGTAATTCAAACCTACAGCAACATCCTGTTTTACCTCTGATATCCGGAATTGATTTTTCGGTAAAGGCTTCAGATAAGGTTTGTCCAATTCCAGAAATCTCTGCTTTCTGCTCTGACCACCATAATCACGCATAGGCCGGTTATTTAAGAAATCCAATTCTTTGGCTATAGCCTGATTTATCTCAGACAAGGAGAAAAATGTCCTGTTGCGTAAAGCTGCAATTATCCAGCGTTGCGCTACAAGAACAGCACTCTCAACACATCCTTTATCACGAGGTGCAGCCGTACGGGTCGGCAGGATCACTGTACCATAATGCTCGGCAAACTTGGAAAACACAAGATTTATACCAGGGTCATAACGATTTGCTTTTGTCACTGCGCTTTTGAGATTATCTGGTACGATACTGGCTGTTACACCACCAAAAAACTCAAAAGCATGCACATGGGACATGGAAAAACAACTATCATTTTGAGAATCGGATGCTTCCGCATAAGTATAGCTGCTTGCTGCAAGTGCTGTAACAAAAACGTCTACATCATGTATCTCACCAGTCTCACGATCAACGTAAAACAATCCATCGCCAGAATAGTCCGAATACAGTGTGTCTCCACCTTTATGCACCAGGTGCATACTAAGCTTTGGACTTCTGTTTGTTTTGATGTAGCGGTAGAAAGAAGCCTGACTCATACAATCAGGATACTGCTGCTTGTACTCATGATAAAGAAGCTGAATTGTTACATGCTTTTTTGCCAGCTCCTGTTCAATGTATGCCAGATCCGGCAAAGGTGCTTTGGAGTTTTCTGGCAATGCAGGTGTTTTTTCCGGAAAAACAGCCCTTTCAAGCTGTTCATCTGTGATATCTGGCGGTAATGGCCAGCTTAACCCAGAAGCCTTGAAATGTGCAC
>LFRM01068559.1_pt3 | contig 10622 bp, 6 predicted proteins | sample 618341 | NCBI WGS metagenome assembly LFRM01 (sample SAMN03654438, study PRJNA283298) | anaerobic digester metagenome | isolation source: pool of bioreactors CSTR01a, CSTR02a, and CSTR03a thermophilic anaerobic... | place: Denmark: Kgs. Lyngby | collected 2014-05-21 | reverse complement strand
AGCAGGGAGTAAGCATTGATGTACTGTGGATCGAGGTACTTCTTCGCCTCATTGACATTGATCCAAATCCGCTGCTCCGGCTCGGGTTTGACCGGGCCGTGCCAATCGTTCTCAAACGGCTCAGTACAATCGCACCACCAGGCATCAATCCCTTTGGAGAACAGACCTTCATTGGCCTGCTGCCAGTAAAGCTGCCGCGCCCCTTCATTGAACGCGTCATAAGTGGACTGGTTGCCGAGCAGATAGCCTTTTGCCTTCATTTCCAGCTGATTGGGCCCGTCATTCTGCATGTGCGGCCAGATGGAAACCATCAGCCGTGCGTTCAGCTGATGCAGCTCCCGCATCATCTGTTCCGGATTGGGAAACCTGGCGGGATCCAGCGATTTCTGCCCCCAGTAATTTCCTTCCCAGGACATCCAGTCCAGCACGATCACATCCAGCGGGATTTGCCGGCGGCGGTACTCCTTGACAACCGCCAACAGCTCTTCCTGGCTGGTATACCGCTCCTTGGACTGGATATAGCCAAAGGCCCACTTAGGAAACATGGGCGCCTGGCCGGTGAGATAACGGTAACCGGATACAATATCATCAAACTCAGGGCCGTATATAAAGTAATACTCCAGCTGATCATTGACCTCGGACCAGACATAAGAACCATGGACATCGTCATGGAAAGTCATGAGTGAGTAGCTGTCAAACAAGATTCCATAACCTTTGGTGGAAACGAGGCAAGGTATCACCGCCCGCATGTTCTGCTGGTACATGTACTGATGATGGCGGCGGTAGTTGAAAACTCCTTCTTCATACGAGCCGAGGCCATATAGGGCTTCATCCTGATCCCATTCGAACTCCAGCTTCCACTGGAACGCAGTACGGTCTTTCACCACCCGGACACTCTCTGCCCTGGCCTTGACTCCATCGGCTGTGTCCTCGGACGTGATGGACGCATGTTCATCAAAAACCGTTTTCACAACCTCGGTGGGAGTCAGGTGCTTGCCGCCCCGGTCCGGTTCCTTCATCAGCAGGTTCCCCTGCCGGTCAAAGCAGCTGATCGCGCCCGTGTCCTTCCTTACTTTGACCAGCAGGCTGCCGGTAGTCAGTTCCACTACCGCTTCCGTTTCGGCGAACTCCCAAGCTGCGGCGGGATAATCCTTCCGGATCACCATCAAGCTCGGCTTGGGGCTGAATTCGCCCATTGTGTAAATGCAGCGAATGATGCTGCCGGTGCACACTTCGATTTTGATCTTTCCCCTGGCTGCCTTAAGCACGATACCGTTGGCTTCCTTGATGACTGCATCTATCTTCAATCAAACCGCTCCTTCTCGCTGCGATTTCTGCCTGCCCCTCCTTGGGTAGTGTGGATCATTCAGCCAAGGAACGGACAAGCTGAAGGAGTCCGTTCCTCGGCCGCCGCAATCATCTACTCGCCAAGATAATAGGCCTTGTTCTCCTCCCAGGACTTGTCGGTGTCGACTATGGCCCAGAAGGCAGGTTTAGGTTCCCTGTTCTTGTCAAACAACAGCGGGTTGTCGTTCGGCCTCCAGGTCGCCGCGTCGGAGATACCCCACAACGTGACCGAGGTGATCACATCGCTGTATTTTTTGAACAGGGCAAAAGCCTGACGGTAGTATTCAGCCTGCCTGGCCAAGCCCTGCGCCGATATGTCCCTGGTACCGATGTCCAGCTCAGTAATGTGAATCTCCAGCCCCAGTTCCGCATACTTCTTGATCGCCTGCTCCACTTCGGCCAGGCTGTCCCCAACTGACCAGTGGCCTTGGATACCTACGCCGTGGATCGGCACGCCTTTGTCCAACAGGCTCTGCAGCATCTGTATGGTGCGGTTGAGCTTGTACGGCCTTTCGATATTGTAGTCGTTGTAGAACAGCTTGGCGTCAGGATCCACCTCATGGGCTTTTCTGAAGGCAATTTCCAGGAACTCTTCGCCTAGAATCCTGAACCAGGGCGAATCCTGCCGCAGAATGTACCGGCCGTCATCGGAAATGGCTTCATTGACTACATCCCAGGCATAAACCTTGCCGGCATAGTACTGCATCACATTCTCTATATGGCTCTCCAGCCGTTCTCGCACCAGCTGGCGGTCCTCCTCGGTGATCACTGCCTTTTGGTCGATGCGGTTGCCGTTTTTGTCCTGGAAGAACCAACCAGGAGTCTGTGCGTGCCACACCAGTGTGTGCCCCCTCATTTTCAACCCCTGGTCGACAGCAAGGTTGACAATCCTGTCAGCGATCTGGAATGAAAAGCGGCCTTCGGTGCGCTGCAGGCCTTCGGGTTTCATTTCATTCTCCGCCGTCAAGCTGCTGAAATGCAAGTCGATCAAACTCCGGTGCGTATTGATGGTCGACAAGTTGACAGCGGCCCCGATTTCAAAGTAGTCTTTGTAGATCTCCTTCAGAGACGGCATCCCGGGCGGCGGGGCAGGCTGATCATCAGCCTCCGCGTTTGATCTGGTGAAACATCCCACACTCAGCGTCAATGCCAGCACGAACACCACAACCATACAGACAAGTTTCCCTTTGTTCTTTGGCAACGATCATACCTCCCCATTATTTTGAATGCTATGTATCACTCTCAGCGTTGAGCCGATACCTTTACAAATCGCCGGCTGTGACATGGAGAGTGCCTTGCGATTCCATCACAATCCGGCCTTGATCATCCACAGCATACAGCTTGTATCGCCCCGCCTCCTGCGGCGCATGGATCACACCGGAAGCCAGATCCGCCTGGGCCATGGCGGCACTCGGCTGGAAGCTTGTGGTTCCCATCGGAGCAAACCAAATGCTGCCCCTGAATTCCTTGGGGAACTTGACAGGGACCTGTGCCCCTGCCGCGGCGCGGGCATCGGCCACAAACATCAGCTCTGACAGGGGTGCCAGGTCCATGTACTCCGGTTCCAAACCTGAGTTTTCAATGATCGCCAATGCTTCCAGCGGCCAAATGGCATCGCTGTGCACCTTAAGGTTGGTGACGGAAACATTGGGCGCTCCCAGGTGGACAGTGCGGCTGGTGGTGTAGGTGTTGTCAAAGTGAACATCGTGCTTGCGGCCCCAATCGTTCAGCTCGAAATTGTTGCCGCTGCCGATGTCAAAGACATTGTCCCTGCCCGTCACCCCCGACGTGCCTTCGTCGGGGTGAACGGCGTTGAGCATGTACTTCGGTGAAGCCACAACGTAATTGCCGTTGACCGTTGAGTTAGGCATGGCAGCCAGCAGATAGATTGCTCCCGTATCAGTCAAGGTCAATCCGTAGTCGATCAGCCGGTTGTTGTGGATGGTGATCCTGGCCTGCGTCCGGGTGGGTATCCCAGGCAGGATGCTGTCAGGATCGCCGTTGAAGTTCCACCAGCTCCAACCTACACTGATCGGCCCGTAAGGGATGTTCATCACCAGGTTGTGGGTGATCCGCAGATCCTCAACAAAGAAGGCCATGATCGCGTTCTGGCCGTGGAACAGCACACCGGCGCCGTCGATGTAATTATTGTTGATCTCAATCCTGCGGGGCACACCCTCAACATCAGGCGGATACTTCTCCTTTTCCGGGCCCACACCCCAAGCATGCTTGATCATAGGCCCATCGCCCTCATACACATGCTGCGGGTGTCCGATGACTATCGCCGAACCGGCCGTGTCCAGGATTCGGCTGCCGATGATCCGGGAATCCAAGACATCGTTTCTCATGGCCAGCCCGATGTTGCCAGTATGCTTGATGGTGTTGCGCTCAAAGACAATCCCTCGGCTGTTTTCCACATCAACAGCCGCACCAGGGACATCAAAGGCCCGGTAAATATCGAAGTGCCAGTTCTGATTGCCCATGGCGATGACTGCGGTGGGGCCCTGCAGGGTGGCCTGGCCGCGGGAATCGCCGATGGCCACCAGGTTCCAGTCGGAATGGGCGAAGGTGAGGCCGATAAAGCTGATGTTTTCCACCCGGCTGTTCCGGGAGGCGCCCTTGATCTTCACCAACCCTTCGACCATGGGAGCAATGACCTCACTGGAGGCCAAATCTTCATCAGGATGCTTGTAGTAGTACAAGGTATGTGTGGTCTTGTCGTAATAAAATTCTCCAGGCTGATCCAAAAACTCATATGCGTTGTGCAGCACCTGCGGCCCTGACACCTTGAACTCCGTGCCCCAGCCGAAACTCTGGGCAATGGCCCCATATGGCTGCTGCAGCAGCAGTACCTGGTAGACACCGGCTCGAATCTGCTCCCGCACCGTGACCAGGTTTAGGTTCCATGTTGAAGAGGTTGTGATCTCCAAGTCTTCGGGATGGGCAATCTCCGGCAGATCACCAAAGCGATAACGGACTCCGTCGGCAAAAGCGGCGTCGGCCCAGGCCCAATCCGCTTCGCCCTCCCGGATCCGGTAGCTGCCGTAGCCGCCCTGGGCTGTCACTTCCTTGCGGGCCATCACTGCCCGCTGTCCGTTGACATAAAGGGCCCTAAGCTTACCGCCCCGCTCCAGAGAAGCTTTATAAATGCTGCCGTCATGCTGTTCCCAACCGGTGACCGGCACTCCCCCGCTGATGATCGGGCTCTCTCCGGGATAAGCCTGATATATCACCCGATAGCCGTTGGTGCCCGAATCCCGCTCATCAAACTCAAGCGTCCGCTCCAACCGGTAGGTGCCATCCCGCAGGTAGACGATAATATCCCCTGTCATATTGCGGTTGATTTCCCGGACTGCGTCCCGCGCCCTCTCGATGGTGGCGAAAGGCCGATCAATAGTGCCGGGGTTGGCGTCATTGCCCTCAGGTGACACAAAAAACACAGCTTGGATGCTGCCCTCAGCGTTCATGACCCAAGCTGGCATGGCGGCAAGAACTACAGCCAGCACCAGCAGTACTATGGCAACAGGCACATGTCTCATCTGGTCCTCCTCCATTGCAGCTCTATTCCGATGAGCCAACCACGACTTTCATGGTTACAGGCACCAGCTCCGGCCTCAGGTCGCGGTCAGGGGAAAGATCAAACCTGGGCTCGCCGTCGATGTCGAAATGTACTCTTCTGATGGCGGTGCAGCGTTTGCTGCCCCGCATGGTTGGCTCAGCATGGTAAGTGATCATCACATCACCGTTCTCGTTGGTGTAAAAAGCGTTGTGGCCCGGCCCGTACTCCCCCTCCACAGAATAGAAGGACAATACCGCCGTTGGACTTTTGTACCAGTTGGCAGGGTCGAGCAAATCTTGGTGCTTGTCAGTTGACAAAAGGCCTACAGCGTAGGTGTACCCATTGGCGGCGCCGCCGGAATAGGCAAGGTAGACCTTGTCGCCGACCAGGAGAGGATAGGGGCCTTCGTTGTTGATGGTGCCCTCGACATTCTCCCAGCCGAAAAGAGGCCGCGACAGCAGCACTGGATCAGAAGTCAGCCGCCACGGCTGCTTCGGATCAACAGTGGCTATGTACAGCATCGACCCTGAATCAAGGGGGGTGCCGATGTGGTAGCGTTCGGACCAGACCACATATCCTGTCCCGTCGATCTCGAAATAGGTCATGTCCAGCGTGATGCCCCGATCACAGAGATTGGATCCATCCCGGCGCACCACCCTGATGGGATCCTCCCAGCTGTCGGGATCGGTGATCTCGCCGCCTTCCTTCAACCGCATGACATGGCACTGGGGCCCCCACTGACGGCCGCTGACGGCAAAGAACAGGTAAAGCCGCCCGCCGCACAGGTGAAACTCAGGTGCCCAGAATGTCTGCACCAGGCCTCGAGACTCATCCCGATCAAGAATTAGGTATTCTTTGGCATCAGGCACGAAGCATTCAGCCACGGTCCGGCCTTTGCGGACGTAGATGCCGATGTTGTTCACGTTGTCGTTGGTGGCCACATAGTAGTACCAATCATTCCACGGCAGCACCACCGGATCGGCATACCCCTCTGCCAGAGGGAAGCTGTATTTTTCCTGCACCACTGTGCCTTTAACCTGGTAAACTCCTGGACGGGAAAAGTCGATGCCGTCAGTCTGCCACCGCACTGCTTTGCGGGCAGTGGAACCGTCGGAATAGACGGCAGTGGCATTCACTGCCTGCACATCCTGGGCTGATCGGGCATAAACCATTTCCGGAACCGTCACGGCAGTGTTTTCCAGCGGGAGCCATTTGCGTTCCACCCGGCGCAAAACCGAGGCTTCAACATAAACGGCATTGCCCGGGACAGCGCCTTCCGGAAGGACCGAGCCGCTCAAGCAGTCGATTGGGCCGCTTCCGCCCAACTCATCCGGCCAGCCTGAAACTGGCTCGGCTGGGGAAATGCTCCCCAAATCCGCCAAGTCCGCCAGCACATTGCGGTAGCGGCCGCCGGTGGAATCCTGCCACCAGAACTCGTACACTTGAAGTTCATGATTATAGCGGCAGCCCACTTGCTCCACGTCGGCATCGCGCTTCAGGTCCACCAGGGCCTGCGGTTCAAACCTGACCAAATCCTGGGTCAGCCAGAGCAGGACCTTGCCCCTTGCCTCAGGATCAGGACTTCCGTCATGGTTGGTTTTAACAGCCACAATTCCCATCCGGCCATCGGCGGCGGCGAAGATCCACGGCCGCTTCAGCCCTTTGGCATGGATCACGTTTTGCGATTCTACGCTCGCCAAAGCATGGAGAATGCCGTAATTGCGGTGAAGGGCTGTAAAGGCCCGTCCGTCATGGCTGGAAGCCAAGTGGACACTGTGGGCCAAATGGCTGGGATAGCAGCCGGGAACCGGTGTGCGCGTATATACAAGGATCCATCCTGGACTGTGCATAATATCACCCTCGTCAGCAAAACAACAGTTTGCGTTGGTTCGTAAACAGCCGGTTATCTCGCTCCGGCAAAAGCGATTGTGTAGGTCTCACCAGCGGCGGCTGCCAGCTGAACCATATCTTCAGCTAAAACCTGAACCGCGATGCGGTGGCCTTGGGAATCGGTGACAACGGCCTTGCCTATCTGTGAAGCCTTAATCACCAACTCGGCGCTGGCCTGCGGCCGCAGCACTGCTGTCTCAAGCTGGGAGCCAACCCACTGCATGTCGATTTCCACATTACCTCTGGCCTTTAGCCCCCTGGCCGATCCGGTGTGCCACCTGTCCGGCAGGGCCGGCAGAAGCTCGATGGCTCCGCCGTGGCTTTGAATCAGCATCTCGGCCACACCGGCAGTGGCGCCGAAATTGCCGTCGATTTGGAACGGCGGATGGGTGTCGAACAGATTGCTAAGGGTTGATCCTTTGAGCTGTTCCTGCAGCAGCTTGTGGGCGCGGTTGCCGTCCCGGATCCGAGCCCAGAAGTTGATCTTCCAAGCCTTGCTCCAGCCGGTGCCGCCGTCGCCCCGGGTGTTCAATGTCACCTTCATGGCCTCGATATACCGGTCTTCTTCCGCACTGCGGCCGGCCACGAACTGATCACCGGGATGCAGCCCGTAGAGGTGGTTGACATGGCGGTGGCCCCAGTCACCGGTAATATCGATTGTAATCTCATCTTTCCACTCCTGAAACTGCCCGGCCAAACCAATCCGAGGTGGAGACAGCCGCGACTGGGCGGAACGGATTTCCTCTAGCTCCGGCCGGAAAATTCCCAGCTCATGAGCGGCTTTCAATGTGATGTTGAACACATCCCAAACAACAGCCTGATCCTGGGTGCAGCCCAGCGAATAAGGGCCGTGCTCCGGCGACCAGGACGGACTGCTGACCAAAGTGCCGTCTCTTTCGTCCTCCACCAAGGCATCCACCCAAAAAACGGCCGCTTCAAAGATGGTGTCGAAGTTCTCCTGCAGAAACTCTTTGTCCATGCTGAAGAGATAGGCGTCCCAAATGTGCCGGGCAAGCCAGGCTCCGCCCACCGGGAACCAGAATGCTTCGGAAACAGCCGGAGCAGTGTTGCCCCAGATATTGCACTCGTGAAAAGTCGTCCAGCCTCGGGCCGGCCGGCCGCTGGTTGTGACAAAGTAACGCTGGGCGGTAATCCTTCCCCGCGGCACAAGGCTGTTGATGAACTCGATCAGCGGCAGATGGCATTCGCTGAGATTGGTCGGCTCCGCCAGCCAGTAATTCATCTGCACGTTGATGTTGGTGTGATAGTCCGCATACCAGGGTGGGTTCAATCCGTCAGCCCAGATCCCCTGGAGGTTGGCAGGGAGTGAGCCGGGCCGCGACGATGCGATCAAGAGATAGCGGCCAAACTGGTAGTACAGCACTTCGAGATAGAGATCCTCACCGGCCGAGTTGGGCCGGCTGGTCCGGCCGCCGTAAGCAGCCAACAGCTGATCTGTGGGTTTGACTGGGATCTCCATCCCGGCGAAGCTCAGCTGCATCCGGTCAAACAAAGAGCGGTAATCCGCAATGTGATCTGCCTTCAGAAGGGTGTATCCTTTGGCAGCAGCCGCCGCAACCCGCTCCAGGACTGCCGCCAGGGGATCTTCCTCTGTGAAGTATTCAAAGCTGTCGTCCAGGCACAGCCGGTAGTTTGTCCCGGCCGCCATGAGAATCAGGATGGAATCGGCGTTTTCCACCACAATCCCATTGCCGGCGGCATACATGGTGCCGCCCTCAGGAATGACTTTAACCACCTGGGCAAACTTAAGGCCGTCGGCTGTGTGATCACTAGGCCTCCCGGTCATGGTGATGGTGTCGCCTTGAGCTGCGATCACCGCCCGCCGCTGCGGCGTCTCCACCGAAATCCGGTGGGACAGTTTGCCGTTTTGATCAGCTGTAAGGAGGATGGCCATGACGTTGTCCGGGTAACTGATGAAGTACTCCCGCCCATACCCCACACCATCCAGCACATACTCCACACTGGCGACAGCCTGGTCGAGATCAAGGCTCCGGCGGTATTCGCTGTAACCGTGCTGGCCGCTGCCGACAGGTTCGCCCGCCAAACCGTACACCAGCTCGGCAATCTGGCAGCCGTCCGTTGTACGGCGGCTGCGGTTTTCCAGAATTTCCAGCTTGTAATACCTGTAGCTCACCGCCTCGGGCAGTTTGAAAGTCTTGGTTTCATGCCTTCTGGAGAAAGTAACATTGGTTTGGCTGTCCAGCAAAGTGAAGTTCTTGTTGTCGTTGGAACCGTACAGCTTCCATGACCGGGGATCCCGGTTCTCCACGTCGTTGGCCGACGTCAGCTGATAATAATCAATCGTGACCTGCTCTCTGTGTTCCAGCAAAAACCAAATCGGAAAAGGATGATTGTACCCCCAGCTCAACCCTGCGGAAGAATACCACTTGGTGTCTGTCCGGCCGTCGATCAGTTTGGCAATCCCCTCATTGGGATCGGCGGTATGGGCGTTGGAGGTGATGACGACAAACGGCTTGTGGTCCAAATCCTCGATGGTGATGTCGCCCAGCGATTGATAAGACCCATAGTTGGTTTTGTCACCCTTCAAAGAATTGATGTGATACCAGAATGCGCCGCTCAACTCGGGATAATCGTGGGATACCACTTTCCCTGTCCAGGGATCGATGTAAGCCGTGAGATGTTTGGAGAAATAATTCATATTTTCTTGCAAAATCGCGCGGGCTGCCGCCAGGTGTTCCTGCAGCTCTTCGGGCGTTTTGCGGCTGTGACCGCCGTCATAGCCGGCATTGGCACCAGGTCCGCCTGACCAAAGTGTTTTCTCGTTGATCTGGATCCGTTCCCGTTCAACACCGCCAAAGACCATGGCGCCAATGAATCCGTTGCCCAAAGGCAGCGCTTCCGACTCCCACACCGTGGCCGGCTGGTCATACCACAGGACCAACGGTGGCTGTTCCGTCGTAACCGCTGGCTGTGCCAAAGCGGGGCACCCCCAAAGCACAGCGACAGTGAGCGCGCAAAGCGCGGCAATGCCTGCTTGCAGCATAGTGAAACCCCCATTCCCATATCCACCAAGGGGCCAGGTGGATTGTGATTGTCACTTCTTGGCCCGCTTGAAGTAATGTTTCACCAAGAACTGCATCAGCTCGCTCGGCTGCTTCTTGGCAAACACGGGCTGATCTCCGAAGACCATGCAGTACGGCTCTTCAGGAGTGTAGGGCGCCCAGTGAGGCATTTCCTCACCAGTGGCATCTATGCCGTTGGGATCACCGGCCTTGATGAAGTTGGCCCAGTAGTTGCACATCTGGCGGGCCAAATCATAATGCTTGCCGACAAAAGGCCGCCAGCATTTGGCCAGTGTCTCAAAGAAGAACCACAGGTCCACGGAATGGAAAGTGCCAGGATTGTCCCAACCGGGGATTTCCGCATCAAAATTGTAATAATAGATGGGTGTGTTGAGGCCAGTGTCAGCGTTGGCCTGGCCGGCAAGGCGGATGGCATACTCGATACCATTGACAGAGGCCCGGTTCCTGACTTCTTCGATGGTACCGCTGTCGAAGCCGATCAGTTTCAGGAACTCGCCCGCATCTTCGCCGAACATCTCTTCAGCCATCTGCCGCAGCTGTTCTTTCGACTCCACCATAGGCCTGGCAAAGAACTCGGACGATGTATGTCCCATCATCACCGGGACATTGAGGCGCTTGCCCTGCAGGAAGAGCTCAAAGGTGTTGCCCACGCAGAACTGGTTGTCGACGACAGTGCCCCAGAAGCCCCGATACTCCAAGGCTTTGCCCATGATGAACTCCGCATCGAGCTTGCGGGCTTCTTCCAGAGACGAGACGCCCAA
>LFRM01080068.1_pt1 | contig 10623 bp, 10 predicted proteins | sample 618341 | NCBI WGS metagenome assembly LFRM01 (sample SAMN03654438, study PRJNA283298) | anaerobic digester metagenome | isolation source: pool of bioreactors CSTR01a, CSTR02a, and CSTR03a thermophilic anaerobic... | place: Denmark: Kgs. Lyngby | collected 2014-05-21 | reverse complement strand
AGCGGGACTTGTTTTGCTTAAGCCTTGAGCGGCTTTGCCGGCGGTAACGGCGTGCAAGCTTGTCCGCAGCAGAACAATACATGCGGCCTTATGCAATCAGGTGCGTTAACATTTACATAAAGTTCAACTTTTGAGATGTTATGTATGGCAGGCACTCACTTTCGGTTGTGAGTTCCCGGGTGTAAACCTTTCCTTTGCCAAGAGCTGTTGCCTCAAGCTCATATGTCGTTCGCAAAAGCAAAGGAAGCAATTCATATGGTTTGTTGACATTCTAAAGGCCCCTTTTCCGGGGCCTCCGTTTTTTTTCTGCCTTTTTTACACCTGCTCGTAGATAGTATCGTAATCCCTGTGGGAGTGGATTTTTTCCGGTGAGACGCCCAGGGGTGCGGCCGTCTTTTCTTCGGCAGAAGAACAGGCCAGGTGATAACCGTGGATAATGCTCCTGGCTATACTGTCTGCCATGCGCATTACCAGGCTGAGACGAGTGTTCTGCAGTACAAAGTACTCCATGTGTCCGGCAACGTTAATGATTCCGGTAAAATGGATTTCCCCTACCAGGGGGAGATCTTTTTTTACCCCTGTCCCCGGTTTTAGCGCAGAGGGTGAAAGGGTTATTTGCCCAATACTTGAGGGTTTTCCGAGAGAAGCATCAACGGCAACTATAAAGCTGTTGGGGTGTTCGTTTTCAATGTCTGTCAACTTTTGTGACAGGTTACCTGCATGAACGGGTTCGTCAAGGGTTCCGTATACAGTTAACCGGCCGGGGAAGCTTTCCTTAATTTTTGTGCCTACCAGAGGGCCCAGGCTGTCTCCCGTTGATCTGTCTGTTCCAACGCCTACGATAACCATTTTTCGAATGAGTCCTGGATTTAAAAGGGTGAGGAAGTCTCCAAATTTTGTTCCCAGCATATGTACTGCCCCGGGGTCCTCGTAGTGGCATTGAAATTTTTCAGGCTTTTTATTGGGGAGCAGCTTTTCCAGAAAAAATCTTGTCATAGCATTTCCTCCTTATATCCTTAGAGTATTGTCTTCTTTTGTTGGGTTTATACACGGGGAAATAATGTGCAAAATCTCCTTGCCATGTGAATAAGGATTACCTATACCGGCTTTTTGGAGGTTGGCTGTGAAGTTTTCATCCTGGAGGAGCATGCAAATAGGTGCGGCTTATGTAGGGGCAGTTATCGGGGCCGGTTTTGCCTCAGGGCAGGAAATAGTGCAGTTTTTTTTGGTTTTTGGTGTCCAAGGGATATGGGGACTGGCATTTATCGGAGCAGCTTTTGCAGTTTTTGGGACTGCAGTCCTTTTTCTGATTGAGAAATACAATGTGGAGACTTACCAGGAGATGATAAATCTTTTATTTGGGAAAAGAATCGGTTGGCTCTTTGATGTTTGGATTACCCTTTTCCTTTTTGCCGGGCTTTGTGTAATGCTGGCAGGAGGAACGGCAATTTTTGTTGAACATCTTAACCTGCCTGGAGTCTGGGGGCTGGGGATAACCGCCGGCGGGGTTGCAGCGGGAATAATCGGACAGGGAAAAGGAATAATGCGCATTAATTCACTGTTAATGCCCTTTTTGCTGCTCGCCTCAGTTGGCGTAGGTCTAACTGCAGTTTTTTATGGGGGTTCTCCAATTAATCCCCATATCACTCCCCCTGTTTCCGCGGGAAAGCTTGTAGGCAGCCATTGGTTAACGGCTGCTGTCCTGTATGTTTCTTACAACATGATAATCGGCATGGTTATACTTTCTTCTCTGGGGAAAAGAGTTGTTGCTGGAAATGCTGCCGGCGGTGCCTTAGGGGGCATGTTCCTGGGTGCGATAGCCCTCATAATAGGCCTGGGCCTGTTAAGCTTTCCTGATGCTTTTTTCTATGAAATACCCATGATTTATGTTGCCGGCAGAACCCATCCATTGCTGAAGCTTTACTATGTTTTTGTTCTCTGGCTGGCTTTATTAACTACTGCTATAGCTGATGGATACGGGCTGGCCAAGAGGGTTTCCCAGGCAGCAGGTTGGAACGGTCAATTGGTTGGCCTTGTGATTCTGATTGCGGCATTACCCTTTGCGCCCATTGGGTTTACAAATATGGTAGCTACCTTTTATCCACTTTTCGGCTACGCCGGTCTCCCCATCCTTGCAGCTATAATAGCGCGGTTGGGAATGGGAGCATTTAATAGAAAGTCATTTTAAGGGTCAAAAAAATCAAATATTTGCAGGATTTTGACGCAAACCATAGAATTTAACCTTAATATGGATAATATTGGTCGCAAAGGGGGGGCATATCCTGGCAACTTTAAAACGAAAACTCAACAGCTATAAGCAATTTAATTTATATCTCCTTATAGTCCTGGTGCTGTTTGGAGCTTTCATGTTTACCGGCTGCAGCGGCGATCCACATACAAAACTGGATAAAAGAGCTCGGGCCCATGAGGCAGAGAGTTCAACTTTAAGTAAGCTGACAGTGTATTTTTCCACCTGTAACGGCTATATGGTGCCTATTACATATCCGTTAAATAAAGGAGACGAGCCGGTAAGAACGGCAGCAGAGATTCTGTTGGAAGGGCCTAAAACGGAGTACTTGTTTCGGACTATTCCTAAAGGGACCCGGCTAAAAGACTGTTATGTGAGCGACGGAACGGCATTTATAGATTTTACCAAAGAATTTAACAAGCTGAGCAACAGCAAGGAGACCTCAAAGGCAGTGAAGTCCTTGTGCCTGACCATGGGGAGCATTCCCGGTGTCGATACTGTCCAAGTCCTTATTGATGGAAAAATTATTGATGAAATTCATGGAATCCCCATGGGGCAAATGCTGAAGCACAGTTGGGTAAATTATTCCGGCAGCGGTTATACGGAAAACAAATATGTGGTTTACTATGTGGACTCCAGCGGCCTTTATATGGTACCCGTTACATATGCCTCTGAAACAGGAGACTCCATTCCNNAACCTGAAAATTGAAAAAGGTTTAGCCACTGTGGATTTGTCAGAACAAGCAATAGGTTATGGGGGCGGGACTACTGCTGAGTCTTTGTTTGTAAAATCAATTCTCCTAACTCTGGGTCAATTTTCCGACATCAAGGCTGTGCAAATTCTAATTGAGGGGGACAAAGTGGAGTCCCTTCCTGAAGGCACACAGGTGGGAGTCCCTCTTGATCCCATAAGGGATGCAAATCCCTATCTGCAGAACGGTGTTAAATAGGCAAAAGTGAAAAGACCTCTGGAATTTCCGGGGGCTTTTTTGTCTATAGAGGAATTAGGCTTCAAGCTCTCACGGCGTTGGCGGCGGCAAAGGCAGATATTGTGGAAACAAGTCATGCTCCACAATAAATGGTAGATCCGTAAAGGATTGGGACTGCCTTACATCAGTGCTCAATTTGCCTGTGCCTCCCGGTTTATCTCTGTGCTGACCAGGAGTTGTTTGCCGCTGCCCACTAATCCCACGCAGGACAAGGGGCGCCCTTATCGCCTCAGCAAATCTCATAGCGCCTCATCACTTGGAGATTGGGCGTGCCTTTCGCAGGGCTCTTAGAAATCAGGTGTACCCCTTGGGGTGCTCAGAAGCCTTCAGAGGAATCGTTGCTGCCAGTTGCCCGCAGGGCAATTTGTCCTGTTTAATATTGTGGAGAAGGAGGTATTTTTATCCCTTGTTAAATACAAACTAAAAAAAACGGAAAGAGTTGTTCTTGTATGGATGTTTTCGGCCTTTTTTGGTTATTGTTAATATTTGCCGGATTGGCCCCGGTTTGGAAGCAGCGCCAGCTTGAAGGGCACCGCAACAGGCTCCTCAAACAAATCCAGTCCCGAAGAAAGTCAAGAGTGATCACACTGATTCACAGGCAGGAAATAATCAGCCTGTTGGGCCTCCCCATTTCAAGGCACATTGATGTTGATGACTCAGAACATATTCTCAGGGCAATACGCCTTACCCCGGATGACGTACCTATAGATCTGATCCTTCATAGTCCCGGGGGATTGGTACTGGCTGCGGAGCAGATTGCCCGGGCATTAAAGAAGCACCCGGCAAAAGTGACTGTCTTCGTCCCTCACTATGCCATGTCCGGCGGAACGATGATTGCCCTGGCGGCCGATCAGATTGTAATGGATGAAAATGCAGTGCTGGGACCTGTTGACCCGCAGCTGGGTAATTATCCTGCTGTGTCTATCCTCCGGGCTGTTGCCCAGAAGAACCCCGACAGAGTGGATGACCAGACTCTTATTTTGGCAGACATAGCTTCCAAGGCTATGGAGCAGGTGCGGAATTTTGTTATTTCACTGTTGGAGAACAAGATGGAAGAGGATATGGCTGAAGAAGTGGCTGACCTGCTTACCCAGGGGCGCTGGACTCACGATTTTCCGATAACATACGACATTATCTCCAGATTCGGTTTCAATGTTACCACAGACATGCCCGGCAGTATCTATGAATTAATGGAACTATATCCCCAACCGTCACAGCGCCGGCCCTCTGTCCACTTCATTCCCCTGCCCGAAGGGGGAAAAAAGACATCATAGGGTTGTGTGTACAACTACGGCAACTAATGGTAATATGGCAGAAAGGGAATCGTTTAAATTTCCCGCAGGGAAAATTTACAATCAACAGTGCCCATTGGGACTGCTTGAGGCATAAATTGTTATTGTTGGGAGAATGATTGTTGGATTGCAAATACCGGTAATTTTTCAGGAGAAGCCAGAGAAGGGGAGGCTGGTCATGGGGAACAAGCTTTACCGGTCACGTTCCAATAGAATGATAGCTGGGGTATGCGGAGGAATTGGAGAGTACCTGGATATTGATCCTACCCTTGTTAGATTAATATTGATCGTACTGGTTTTCCTTGGTCTGTCGGGAGTATTGGCTTATATCATCGCCTGGATTGTCATTCCGGAAGACCCTGGAAATATTAGTAAATAGCTCAAAATAGGGATGTAGGACAGACCAGAGTGTACAGAAAAAAACACATGCCGTCCCGGAAGACTTGCTGGGAATCTTTTTGAGTGAACTGCCGGTTGATGGAGCCAATGGGGCAGTTCATTTGCTGGCAGGACAATGGGGAAAAGCCATGAAAGGTGAAAAAGGGAGGGGGGTGCCTGTTTGGGAGATAAACAAAAGATTAAGGCAAGACAAATTGAAGAAAGGCTTTTAGCTAATCCCTTTCAGCCGCTTCTTTGGTCTCTAATTTCCAAAGAGCTTTTTTTCTTCAACCCGGGGGAAGGTGAAAAAATCCGCCAGTCCCTGGAAGATGCAGGGAAAATTGTCCGTGTCTCTGAAGACCTTTATTTTCATGCGGATGCTGTCAGGTCAGCAAAAAAGCTGATTAGGGAATATATTGAAACCTACGGCAGTATTACCAGGACCCAGGCAAGGGACCTTCTGAAGAGTTCCAGGAAATTCGTAATTCCCCTGTTGGAGTACCTTGATGCTGAGGGGTTTACGGAGCGAAGAGAAAATATCCGTGTACTTGGACCCAATGTGGATGAAAAAGAGTAAATTGTGACCTTTTTTTGTAGAGCTGTAATCTTTACAGCCTGACCTGAAATCTTTTTCCTTTGGGGGCTGGTGTATATGAAAGATTTGGTACGGGGGGCTTTGATTGCGGCAATTTATACGGTGCTGTGTATTGCCCTGCAGCCGATTAGCTATGGGGCGATACAGCTTCGGGTAGCCGAAGCCCTTACGGTGCTGCCAATTGTATATAAGGAGGCAATTCCGGGGATTTTTATCGGTGTATTGCTGGCCAATATTTTTGGCGGATTCGGTTTGGCTGATATTGTTTTCGGCAGCCTTACAAGCCTGGCAGCAGCTTATTTGACTTACCGTTTCAGGCACAGTTTTGCAGCCTACCTGTTTCCGGTAGTCCTCAACGCCTTTATAATCAGCATTTACCTTCATGCCCTGGCTAACCTGCCTTACTGGGCAACAGTTTTAAGTATAGGTGCCAGCGAGGCGGTTGTTGTTTTTGCTTTGGGGTACCCTCTGGTAAGGTTTCTGCGAAAGTATGAAGAATCTTGAGCAGAGCCCTGTTCAGGGACAGCTGAATAGTGATGCCTTTTGCAAGGCACCGGATTATGAAGTATGCAAAAGCAGTCCACAAAAATTAAGCTGACAGGAAAACATACACACAATATCATTCATGTGTTACGCATTGTAGTAAGAAAAGAACAGTTTTGGGAAAAAGGGGTTGCTGAATGGGCGATTACAGGAGGATTTTTCAGGAGGAAGAAATTTATTTGGAGCATACTAATGCTGTACTAAAGGAACAGCTGAAAGAAGAGGAAAAATCCTTGCGGCCAGGAGAAAATCCATGGAATCTACCCGCCGGGAGATGTGGGAAAACGCAGGTTTTTCCCCTGACAATTTTACTGCAGCTGCAGAAATCAGCCAGTATCGTGACCAGGTCATTCTTCAGACTGAAACATACCTGGGAAATATTTTCAGGAAAGATTCCCAAGTACTGCAACAAAAGAGGCACTTCCTGCGTCAAAGGTGGTAGGAGGTGATAAATGTGAAGAAAAGTTGGACATACTTGGGCCTTCTCTTTCTTGTTTTAGTTATAGCCGCTTTTCCGTTTTCAGGAAAAGCAGAGGATTCTGCTTCTTTGAATACAGAGCCTCTGCCTGTAGTTGGTTCTCTGGAGAAACTGGAGTCCCTGCTTTCCCGAATGGAAGGGGAAAACCAACGTTTAATTTTTAGAACCGGCGAAACAGCAGATTCTATTATTCCGTCAGCCGGTGCGAGCCCCCAGCAGGGGGACAAAGCCGCGAGTCAAGCCAGTAAGGAATATTCAGGGACCAATGTGCAGGTGGAAGGCGTTGATGAAGGGGATATCGTTAAAACGGACGGTGAATACATATATCAGGTTTGCAGCAACCGTTTGGTAATCAGCAGGGCTTATCCTGCCCGGGAAATGAAGGTCCACAAGGTTATTTCCTTCAGTGAAAATTGTACTCCCTCGGAGCTCTATGTGGACGATGCCTTCCTTGTAGTTATCGCCAGCGTTTCAGGCAGGACTTATGATTACGCCCCGACAAGACCCGGGGCAGAGATTTATCCACCCCCTGCCCGCTATCAGCCCTTTGTTAAGGTAATTGTATATGACATCACAGACAAAAACAGTATAAAAAATGTCCGGGAGCTGGAGTTAGACGGTAACTACCTGTCTTCCCGCAAAGTAGGATCCTTCCTTTACCTTGCCGCCAACAAGCATATTGACCGCTACTATATCATGGAGGGGAGCCGCCCAGACCTTCCGGGATACAGGGATTCGGCATCAGGGGGAGATTATACCGAGATCGGCCTGGACAAAATTCGCTATTTCCCTGATTGTTCTACTCCCAGCTATTTGCTGATTGCCGGCCTTGACCTGAACCAGCCGGCTAAAAATGCAGATGTTTCTTCTTACCTGGGTTCAGGGGAGGAAATTTATGTTTCCCAGAGCGCTCTTTACACAGCCATTACCCGGTATCAAAGGCCCAGCCCCCTGTTAAAGGGAGGAAAGGGAGCTATTCTGCCGGCGGAAGCCAATACCAGTATCTACAAGTTTGCTCTCAGTGAAGGGAATGTTTCCTACAAAGCTGCGGGGAAAGTCCCGGGGAGAATCCTGAACCAGTTTTCCATGGATGCCTACAAGGGTTACTTCCGTGCTGCCACTACCACAGGGGACATCTGGCGCCAGGATGAAGGCACGTCTAAAAACAACATTTATGTTTTGGACGGCGGAATGAATATCATTGGTAAACTGGAAAACATAGCCCCGGGGGAGAGGATTTATTCCGCCAGATTTGTTGGCGACCGGGCTTACCTTGTTACCTTCAAAAAGGTGGACCCCTTTTTTGTTATTGATATGAGCAGCCCCAGGACACCCAGAGTTTTAGGCGCCCTTAAAATACCGGGATACAGCGATTACCTGCATCCTGTGGACAATAACCATGTTCTGGGTTTCGGCAAGGATACTGTGGAGGAAAAATGGACTGACTGGAACGGCAATGAGGGGAGTACGGCTTATTACCAGGGGATGAAAATAGCCCTTTTTGATGTTTCAGATGTGACCCGTCCTGTTGAAAAGTTCAAAACGGTAATTGGGGACAGAGGGACAGATTCTCCCCTCCTTCATGACCATAAAGCCCTGCTGTTTGATAAGGATAAAGGCCTTTTGGCCTTCCCTGTTACCGTTATGGAGGTCAAAGGAGACAAGGCAGGGGCAACTGCTTACGGTGAATTTGTTTTCCAGGGAGCGTACGTCTACTCATTCAGCATCGAGAAAGGCTTTTCCCTGCGGGGAAAAATAACTCACCTCTCCGGTGAGGACCTGTTGAAATCCGGACACAGCTGGTATCACAGTGATAAGAATGTAGAGAGGGTACTCTATATTGGGGATATCCTTTATACCACTTCCGGGAGGATGATTAAAGCTCATGATCTCCAAACAATGGTTGAAGTGAACCAACTGGTATTAACCCAATAACGGGCGCAGCAGGGGGGCATTTTTTACTGTATCGTTTGCTGTCCAGTGGGAGAAATATGTAACAATGTGTATGTCCTCGCATGGCCTTGAACAGGGGCCGCAGGACATTCTTTTTTGCAGTTTCCATGAAAAATCCTGTTTTTTGGGGTTTCGTGTTTTTAGACATTTCTGTGATATAATGTCGAAGTGTGATATATAATGCGGGGAAAATTGGCTTTTGAGGGAGCGTAAATGATGTGCTAGTAGTCATGACACTTTTAGGTGGACTTGCCCTCTTCTTGTACGGCATGAAAACCATGGGTGACGGCCTCGAGAAATTTGCGGGTGACAGGATGCGCAAGTTCCTGGAGGTTGTTGCCGGTACCCCTGTTAAGGGAGTTCTCATCGGTGCGGCAGTTACTGCCATTATTCAGAGCAGCAGTGCTACTACCGTGATGGTGGTAGGTTTTGTAAATGCAGGACTCTTGACCCTCCGCCAGGCAATTGGGGTTATCATGGGGGCCAACATCGGCACTACCATTACCGCCCAGCTTATCGCTTTTAAGCTTTCCGATTACATCATGCCGATTATTTTCATTGGTTTTGCCTTCTACTTCTTTTCCAAACAAAAGAAATATATATATATAGGGCAATTCATTTTAGGTTTTGGGATTCTTTTCCTCGGCCTGGACATTATGTCAGATGCAATGGCACCTTTAAGAACCCACCAGGGGGTAAGGGAGTTTATTGCAGCATTTGCAACTGTACCGGTTTTTGGTGTTGTTATCGGAATGTTAATGACTATGCTGATTCAAAGCAGCAGTGCCACCATTGGTATTTTAATCGCCCTGGCCAGCCAGGGGCTTGTTCCTCTTGATGCTGCCATCCCGGTCCTCTTCGGGGACAATATCGGAACCTGTATTACTGCCCTGATTGCCAGTTTAGGAACCAAATTGTCTGCACGGAGGGCGGCGGTGGCACATATTACTTTCAATGTCTGTGGGACCATTATTTTCCTTTTATTGCTCCCCCTGTTTAAGGAATTGGTGCTTTTAGTGTCTCCCGACGGGGACGTTGCCCGGCAGATTGCCAATGCCCATACGGCTTTCAACACCCTGAACACTCTTCTTTTCCTTCCCCTGGTAGGTGTTCTTGAAAAACTGGTGATCAACCTCGTTCCCGGAGAAGAGGAGATTGTCCGTTTCGGCCCTGTATACCTGGATGACCGGGTCCTCAAAAGTCCCAGCATCGCTCTTTCCCTGGCAACTAAAGAAATTATCCGTATGGCCAATTTCTGCAGGGATAACCTTAAGTACGCCATGCAAGCCTTTTTTGAAAAAGATGAGTCCTTGGTCAAACAGGTACTGGAATATGAGGACCTAATTGACGGGCTGGAGAAAGATGTAGCTTTTTATCTGGCCAAAGCCGCCCAGCATTCCATGACTCCCGAGCTGTCGGACAAGCATGCCGGCCTCCTTAATGCACTTAATGATTTTGAGCGGGTAGGGGACCATGCGGAGAATATTGCCAACCTGGCCAACAGGCGAATTGAGGGAAACCTTCCTTTCAGTGACCGTGCCATCGAGGAGTTGGGGGTAATGCAAGAATATGTGCTGGAGACCTTTGAGAAAGCTATTTATGCTCTGGAGCATGAAGACCGGGAGCAGTCCCGGGAAATCGTACAGAGGGAAAGCCGGATTGACTGTATGGAGAAACAGCTGCGCAACAGCCACATTAACCGGATAAATGCTGGTTTGTGTTACCCTGCTTCAGGGGTTGTTTTCCTGGATATTATCAGCAATTTGGAGAGGATTGGCGACCATTCCCATAATATTGCCAACCTGGTGCTGGGAACTTTGCCGGGAGTTGAGGAAGATATCATTGAGGAAATCCGCAACTCGAAACAGGAAGGTTAGCCTGCAAAAGCTCGGTTCAAGGAGCAGGGGCCTTTCACAGGAGAAGGAAAACCTTGGACGCCGGAAGGGGCGGCAAAAATTAGCAAGCTCATCAGCCATTCGAGAAGACATGTAAATGTTAACGCACCTGATTGCATAAGGCCGCATGTCCTGTTCCGCTACGGACAAGCTTGCACGCCGTTACCGCCGGCAAAGCCGCTCAAGGCTTACAAGTCCCGCTGCACAACACATGCGGCCTTTCAAAAAGAATGCTTGGAACTTTCTCAAAGA
>LFRM01047896.1_pt1 | contig 10624 bp, 9 predicted proteins | sample 618341 | NCBI WGS metagenome assembly LFRM01 (sample SAMN03654438, study PRJNA283298) | anaerobic digester metagenome | isolation source: pool of bioreactors CSTR01a, CSTR02a, and CSTR03a thermophilic anaerobic... | place: Denmark: Kgs. Lyngby | collected 2014-05-21 | reverse complement strand
GTCTTCTTTGTATCGGTATACATGAAGCGGAAGCCCAGCGATGGTCTCTGCAAGTATCCTTACACAGGCATACACTGCCGTTGTCTGCATAGCCGTCCGCTCATTGACAGTCTTTCCGCTGGATGTGCCGCCGAAGAAAAAGCTGTATGCGTTGCCGAACTGTTAATGGCCATGATAAAATCGACATAAATGGTCACGAAAAACCCGCAAAACCGGTCATTTAGAAAAGGAAAAAAGCTCGTTCCCTACAACATTTTCATTGGAACCAAAACATTAAAGAAGGGAACGAGCAAAAATGACAGGAGTGTGGGAAATCGTGAACATTCAAGAATGTCGGAAAGCCGGCCTAAGTAAGACCGCCACAGCACAGCGTTTAAACCTGGACCGTGGCACCGTAGCAAAATATTGGGATGTTGAAGAGCCTTTGAAAGCACCACCGGTCTACCAGCGAAGTTCCAAAATCGATCTTTACAAAGAGTATATCACAAATCGACTGGAAAAATGGCCTGAACTGTTTGCAGAAACAATTTATGAAGAAATTAAAAAAATGGGATATAAAGGCTCCGCAAGAACCGTCCGGCGCTACGTCTCTAAGGTACGACCAAAACTTTCCCGGGAATACAAACCCTATGAAACCCTGCCAGGTGAACAAGCCCAGGTTGACTGGGGCCACTTAGGCACCATTGTCGAAAACGGCCGGCGGGTTAAGCTTTATGTCTTTGTTTTCTGCCTAAGTTGGTCAAGAGAAAGATATGCGGAGTTCATCACTTCCCTCAATATGGCCGTCTTTAACGCCTGCCTACATCGAGCTTTCGAGTATGTGGGAGGGATTCCCGAAACAATCCTCTTTGACAACGCCAAAACTGTGGTAGCGGAACGAGTAGGTACGATAGTGAGGTTTAATTCTACCCTTCTGGAACTGGCTTTAAGATATGGCTTCACACCCAAAGCATGTTGGATCAATGATCCGGAAAGCAAGGGCAAAGTAGAATCCAATGTCAAGTACTTGAAAAAGAGCTTCTACTACGGGCGGGAATTTAAGAACTTGGAAGACCTAAACCAGCAGTTGCAGGTGTGGCTTAAGGAAGTGGCCAATGCCAAAGTGCATGGTACCACCGGTGAAATCCCGGAAGAACGCCTAATTGAAGAACGTAAATACTTAAAACCATTACCGGCGGCAATCAAAGCCCCTTTACCCGTATACGAAACCCGTAAAGCCGGCAAAACAGCCCTTATCTCCGTAGACAACAACAAATATTCAGTCCCCGCTAAACTGGCCCGTAAAACAGTACATTTCAGGCGATACGAGGACAGGATTGAAATTCTAGATGATGAGCAAGTAGTAGCTGTACATACCTTGGTAAAAGGTAAAAACCAAGTAGTCATTAACGATGACCACTACCCTGAGCATCAAAAAATGAAACAAAGGCCCAAACATCCCCTGCAAGCTGAGTTTGAAGCCCTGGCCCCGGTGGCCGAAGAATACCTGCAGCACCTTAGCCAACGGCGGGAAGGGCACCTTAGAGAGCAGATGCAGAAGATCATCTCCCTAAAAGAAGAGTACAGTGCTTCTGAAATCAATGCAGCCATGGAACGAGCCCTTAAGTTTGGAGCTATTGGTTACGCAAAGCTAAAATCAATACTGCAAAAACAATCCCAGAACCCCAATATTCTGCCTACAGTAGGTTCCAACAGAGCCAATTACAAGCTGGATAACCTTCCTTACCAAGTAGAAGTAGAACGCCGGGATACCAGCTATTACGAGGAGGTTATCCAGTGATTAGACAAATACCAACCGCCGATCGGAAAACCCTGGAACAGAATTTAAAAAGGCTAAGACTTCCCCATATTAGAAACATCCTTGACGATGTTAATGAATTGGCACTGGAAGAAGAACCATCCTACCTGGATTTCTTAGCCTATGTTGTTAACAAGGAAGTGGAACATAGAGACAAGACCCAACAGGAAAAAAGAATGAAAAGAGCCTGCTTTCCCCAGATAAAGACTTTGGAAGAATTTGATTTTAGTTTCCAAAACAGCATCAGCCAACAAAGCATCTATGATCTGGCAACCCTTCAATTTATCGAAGCCAAGGAGAACATCATCTTTCTGGGTCCACCGGGAGTAGGCAAGAGCCACTTGGCCATCGCCCTGGGAGTTAAGGCAGTGCTAAAAGGTTACCAAGTTCGTTTTTACACGCTCACGGACCTCATTGCCGAGCTTTATGCAGCTTTAGCCGATAACAGCCTGGACAGAAAGATTAACAATATCTTGAAAAATGACCTTATCATTCTGGACGAACTGGGCTATGTGTCCATGGATGAAACCGCATCAGACCATATTTTCCAGCTGGTCACCAAAGCTTACGAAAACCGTTCTTTGATCGTTACCAGCAACTTGGATTTTGGAGAATGGGGTACTCTCTTTGTGAACATGAGTACCGCTGCAGCTATCTTAGATCGCTTACTACACCATGCCCATGTGTTTAACCTTAGGGGGAACAGTTATCGGGTAAGAAACCGATTAATACAACCAACAAATAAGATAGCGGCAACTACAGGCTAAATAAACCGGATTAAGCGAGTGCGAATTGCCTAGGAGGCGTTCCGCTACGCTCCACTGCCTCCTAGGCAATTCCTCTACCGTTATCGCAAGGATTAAATTCTGTATGACTGCTGGTTTTTCATGGCCAAAATTGCTGGTTTTTTAGTGACCAAAAATGCGGTTTTTCAAATGGCCATTGACAAAGGATGCAGGCGGTATTGTACTGCTAAAAACATACGAAGAATACTATAACGGCTATGATGACAAAGGTGANNGGCCAAAATTGCTGGTTTTTTTGTGACCAAAAATACTGTTTTTCAAATGACCATTGACATTAGCCAAATATCTTGATGATTTTATTGGCGAGATTAAAGCTGACGGTACATTAGATAGCATCATGGAAAAATGGAATTTGAAATAAAAGGTTTGTGATTTGCAGCATGGGCTTATTAGACTAAAAACGGTATAAGGGGGTACCGCCTCCTAAAGCTTCAGGTACTTTATGCCTGAAACCAGTAAGAGGCGGTCCTCTTTATGCTTAAATGCCGGCTATAAAAATCGTGCATACTTTATGTACGGTGTATAGCTTTTGAAAGGACGATACAGCATGTTTTCAGCTAGTGGACCTTTTGCATGGTATAAGTGGCAGGCTTTATTTGCCGACTGGCAAATCTTTGCGCAGGGTTTTGGTTATACTTTATTTGTTGCTGTAAGTGCATTGGCGTTGGCTCTCGCAATAGGAATCATTGTAGGTATTGCTTCTATGTCTAATGTGAAGCCGCTCAAACTAATTGCCAGGGGCTATGTTGAGTTTTTTCAAAATACACCTTTATTGATTCAAGTGTTTTTTCTTTATAACGGCTTGCCCTTCGTGGGAATTGTTTTAAGCGTCACTGCCATCGGTATTATTGGTGTTGGAATGTATCATGGCGCTTATATTGCTGAAGTTGTGCGTTCCGGGATAGGTTCCATTGCCAAAGGGCAGTTGGAAGCCGCATACTCGCAGGGTTTTACCTACTGGCAGGCAATGGCATATATCATTTTGCCGCAGGCAAAAACAATTGTTCTGCCGCCTTTAACTATGCAGGCTGTAAATCTAATTAAAAACACTTCTGTTTTAGCCGTTATTTCCGGGGCTGATATTATGTTTACGGCAAAATCCTGGTCTTCATACAATGTTTATTATGGCCCGGCTTTTGTAACGGCAGGGTTGCTCTATTTTATTCTATGTTTTCCCCTTGCGAACCTGGCAAAAAGGCTGGAGGACAGAGCAAATGCAATGCCTGAAGGTCCCAAAAAGGCCTAGCTATGACACTGGGATTTTAGTAGGTGGGAGCTGATGGCGTGCGCCGCTAAACGGGCTCCGGTAATAAGGGTAGTAAATCCAATAAGACTGGCGCGGAAATGAGGTGCCTTATGAAAGAACTGTTTACAATGTCTAATGTGCTTTTCATCCTTCAGGGGTTAAAAATGACATTATATATTTCTCTGGTCTCTATATTACTGAGCATCCTATTGGGTACAATCTTGGGTGTATTACGCACTTTTGCCGGTGGGGTTTTTAAATTGGCGGCTACCATATATATTGAAGTGGTGCGAAATATTCCCAATTTGCTTTGGATTTACGTTGTTTTTGTAGTTTTTAAACTTAAATCGGTAGAGGCCGGTGTGGTTAGTTTTACTATTTTTACTTCGGCTGCATTAGGTGAAATTGTAAGAGGCGGCCTCAATTCAGTTGGTGCCGGCCAGTGGGAAGCAGCCCGTTCTCAGGGATTTAGTACCATTCAAATACTATGGTATATTGTTTTGCCCCAAGCTCTCCGCAATATGATTCCAGCCCTTGTTTCGCAGTTTGTGACAGTGGTTAAAGATACCAGTTTTCTCTGGTCGGTTGTTGCCATTCAGGAACTGACGGGGAAAGTCACCATTCTCATGGGGCGCTACTATCAGGTTAGTCAGGTCTTTGTGCTTTACCTTGTCTTGGCTTTGATCTATTTTGTTATCAACTATACGCTCTCGCATTTTTCTCGTAAACTGCAGGAGAAATTAACCTATTAACTAATTTTCTGCACGAAAAAAGCCCTGTAACAGGGCTTTTTTGCATCTAACCGGATATTTACATGCTTGTGAGCTGCTGCCGTTCTTCATGATCCTCGATTGCCCGACGGAATTGTGTTTCATATAATTCCGTATAAATTCCTCCGAGAGTAACAAGCTCATGATGTGGTCCGCGTTCTTTAATCACTCCGTCTTTAATGACAAGGATTTCATCAGCGGCCAGAATTGTAGAAAGCCTGTGGGCAATGACGATACTGGTGCGGCCTGCAAGTAGCGGCTCTATGGCCGCCTGGATCAGGTTTTCGGAGATAGAATCAAGCGACGATGTTGCTTCATCGAGAATGAGTATCGGGGGGTCTTTTAAAATCGTTCGGGCAATAGATAAACGCTGCTTTTGGCCTCCGGATAGCTTTAAGCCGCGGTTACCCACCAATGTGTCGTATTTATCGGGCAGTGACATAATGAAATCATGAATATTTGCTTTCCGGCATGCATCTTCCAATTCTTTTTGCGTGGCGTCTTCCCGGGCATATAAAAGATTTTCTTTAATGGAGGCATTAAACAGATAGGTATCCTGCGTCACGATACCTACTATGCTGCGCAAATATTTCAGGTCAAGTTTGCGGACATCTATACCGCCTATGCGAACCGCACCGTCCAAAACGTCATATAGGCGGGGAATAAGATTAATGATTGTTGATTTACCGGCGCCGGACGGCCCGACCAGGGCCACAGATTTACCTGCCGGCACGGAAAAAGTAATGCCTTTCAGCACCGGAACATCTTTTTCATAGGCAAAGACCACATTGTCAAATTCCAAATCCGGCGTTAATGAAGTAGGCACAATGGCGTCGGGAGGGTTTTCAATTTCCGGCTGAATGTCAAAGTATTCAAAAATACGGGAGAATAAAGCTAGTGAGCGGATAACGTCTACCTGGATATTCATCAGTGCATTTACAGGCCTATACATTCTCGTCAGAAGTGTAACCATGACTGTAATATCTCCGACAGTTAGGGAGTCGTTACCGAATAAAATAATGATAGCACCGCCGGCAAGGTAAATTAGCATGGGACCGATACTGGTAAAAGTGTGTAAAGCGGCCATAAACCAGCGTCCTGCCATATTTTCACGAATACTTAATTCAACCATTTTATGGTTTAGGGACTTGTATTTTTCATATTCCGCCTCTTCTTTGCAAAAAAGCTTTACCAGCATCTGCCCACTGACAGAAAGCGTTTCGTTTAAAATTTGATTGATTTTATCGTTATATTTTTGTGATTCCAATGCAAGAGACCAACGTGTTTTACCGGCATGTTTAGTAGGTATTGTCAAAAGCGGTACAATCACAATTGCCAGTGTGGCCAGGATCCAATTCTTCTGATACATGGCAGCTAAAGCTACAAGCAGTGTGGTAACATTCTGAATAACATTAGTCAGCGAGGTGGCAATGACTCTTCTAATTCCGTCGATATCACTAGTCATCCTGGTAATAATGTCACCTTGCTTTTTAGTGGTGAAAAAGCGAGCGGACATTTTTTGCAAATGGGCAAACATCTTGTTGCGCATATCATAAATAATATGGTGTGCAACCCAGACATTAAGGTAATGTTGCAAAACATTTACCAAATTGGAAGCAAGCAAAACTGCAAAGGAAATGCCGATTAGTGTTACCAGTTTCCTGAAATCCCTGCCTATGAGCCCTTCGTCTATAATCAGACCGGTAAGTAATGTTGGGTATACGGCTAAAACAGAAGAAAGGATCATTGTTGCCACGGCTGCAGTGAGCTGTTTCCAATAAGGAAGCAAGTAGGAAAAGATGCGTTTAAGAAGTTTGCCGGTAATTGCGGGTTTGTTTTTCTTTTCTTCTTCGGTGAGAAACCATCTACCGCCGCGACCTCTAGCCATGGTTCACTTTCCTAACATTAAGTTTTTTACAAAAATGCTGCAAAGTTATTCCTCCTGTTTACTGCAGCCGCCTCTTTTCTTGCCGAAGCGGCTGCCTTTTAATTTTGGATGATGGAGCGAAGGGAATTCCAGACCTTCTTCAGCAAATTTTTCTTTTAAGGTAGCTATGATGCGATCCAAAAAATCATTAAGCTGTGATTTTTCTTCTTCATTTAGCCGATTAAATAAATCCTCTGAAAATGACTGTTCTGTATTTTGTTCTAATAGCTCTTTGCCGGCTTCTGTCAGTTTTACATTCATAATGCGGTGATCTTCTGCTGAATGTTCTCTGGTAATGTAGCCGTTGCGCTCAAGTTTTTCCAGCAATTCACCCAAGGATTGCGGCCGCATATCTAAAATTTGTGCCATTTCTTTCTGGCTTATTTCCGGCTTTATTTTTAACAATGCCAATACACGGCCCTGTCCCCGATGTATATTTCCCAAGGGACCGTGACGCATGCGTCTGTGTTGGAAGTATCTTCCTAAAAGCCGCTGTAGCCAAAAAAACTTATGTAGTAGATCCTTATGCTCGCTCATTACTTTCCCCCTTGATTAAAAAATAGTAAGGTACCTTATCATGAATTATAAAGGTACCTTACCATCTTGTCAAGTTTAACCACTTTTGTTGCTGCTGTATTTTGTAGAACACGATAGATATGTAACAAATGAAAAGAGCCATACATATTATGTTGTAGCATATTTGATAGCTGAACCAAAAGAAAGGAGTATATGCTTTATGATTGAAAATAAACACCCCGAAGATTTACCTGCTGCTTTTAAAATGCATCCTTTTTCAGGAGAAAAATTAGAGTTTAGTGATACAGCTCAAAAGTTGGCCGGGGAGGTTTTAAAAAGAAGTTCAAAACAGGCTCTTCCTCGCTTTGTCCAAGAAAAAAATGAGCAGCTGGGAATCACGCAAAATGATTCCGAGCTGATTGAAATAATGGACTGGCGGCTGGAAGTTGTTTCCACGGATGACAGGGGGCTTGTTATAAATTCCGTTATTTATAAAGATGTATTTTTCATTTTTACTATGTATGTACCTTGGCTGGCCATTGGCAGCCCGTGTAAGTTTGAAAAGCAGTACTTTTTAGATAGGAAGATAGCGGGATCATTTATTAATGTTTTTAATGATGGTTTTATAGTTTGGGCAAGATATAGATTTGGCTGCGTTAGCACCTTAGATCAAGCATATTACTTTTTTAAAAATGGCAGCTGTTTCCCCTTGCTTCAGTTAATAACACCGGCTGAGTTAGATTATGTGCCTCTTTATATTGACTTTGATGTTGCAACTCGCAATAACACAGTTTATAATTTTTACCCGCAAAACAAAAATTATTTTCATTTGGCAGTAACTGAATTCAGCAGAATTGGCGGAGGTGCGGCACCCGAGGGGCAGAAATATAACATTAAAATTGAGGGCAGCGTGCCCGGAATTAATGCCTCTGCCCGTGTGCATTTTAATGATAATGATAACTCCACCCAGTATGTGGCAAGGTGATTAGGTTACGATCCGTTGGTGCACCCGCTGCTAAATTTGCGGGGTAGGGAAATTGTTAATAGCGATGTAGTTTATGTTTATCTCATGCAGAATATCACTACCGGTTTGCATGGGCCGAAAATACAATTAGAGATAAATAAAATTTTCTAATACTGTATTTATGGTGCTGTGATTTTTTCAGGATGGTTGCTCCCTATAAACGAAAAGGAACTGATTCATTCAGTTCCTTTGATGTTATTCATAGCTGTATAGTTAGTCGGAGTTTTGGTTCCGTATATGCATATAGACAGTATTTTTACTAATGTTTAAAGCATCTGCCACTTTATTTACGGCATCCTTAATTTTAAAAATGCCCATCTCATTGAGCTGGTGTATTATTTCTTTATTTTTGCCGTTAGCCGGTATTGAGTCGTCATTGAATACATGCTGGCGTACCTGTAAGACTGAATTTTTAATCAGATCATCAATATTTTCTACGAAGTTTTCAACGGAGCTGTTGTTTTTCTTAGTTTCTTCGCTACTTTCAAAATTTACGAACTCTGAGATAACCTCATTAAACGGTGTATTTAAATACATATTAATACATAACAATCCAATGATACGGCCATTTTCGCCTTTTATGGTAATGGTAGCGCTTTTAAGCGGTTCCCCGTTCTTATTGCGTGTAAAATATGAGATATAGCCGTTAGTGTCTCTGCGGGTGCGAATTTCCTCCAGCATTTTAAGGGCAAGATCTGTAATGGGCGCACCCACTGTGCGTCCGGTGTGAAAGCCGTTAATTATTTTAATAACGGAATGTTCATAATTTTCCAGGCTGTGCAGAACAATTTCATAGCTCTTGCCCAAATAAGCGGATAGTCCATCCATCATGACCTTATAGCTTTCCAGTATGGCTTTGTCGGTTTCTGTAAGCACAATATTTGGTTCATTCATGGCACTTGCATCCCTCTTATTATTTTTTTGCTTCTGCTATTTCACGCAGTCCCCGTTCGATGCGATCGAGCCCTTCTTTTAAGATGTCCTGGCTGGTGGCAAGGCAAATTCGGATATGGCCGTCAGACCCGGGACCAAAAAAGGTTTTTCCTCCCGGTACAATGGCAACTTGATGTTTTTTAAGTAAAAAGTCCGCCAGTTCTTCTGCTTCCATACCTGTTGCCTTGATATCAGGGAAAAGCACGAAAGTGGCATCAGGTTTTCTGCAGCTGATGAGCGGCATTTTTTCAATGCGTTCCAGGGCATAATCACGATTTTTTTGCATTTGGGCCGTAAATTTTTCCACCCAATAATAACATTTATCGAGACAAGCCATACCCGCCACTTGTGAGAGGGAGGATATTCCTCCTATGGTAGATAAAACTTCGCTTGTTTCCACTATTTTCTCAAATAAAGCCGGGTTTTGGCAATAGATACACCCGGCTCTCAACCCGGCTATGCCAAAGCTCTTAGAAAAACCATATACTGAAAGGGTGCGCTGATTTTTTTCTGCTCCTAAAGATACTATACTATTAAATTTTGCATCGGAGTATACGATATCTGACCATATTTCATCATTCATAATGTAGAAGCCGTATTTATTGCTAAGATCTGCAAGGTACTCCAGATCTTCCATGGGATAGACCATTCCCAACGGATTGTGTGGGTTGCAGAGTCCCAGCATTTTGGTTTTTGGCGTAATATATTTCTCAAGATCGGAGAAATCAATTCGTCCGTCTTTTATCTTCATGGGAAAAAGTACTATTTTTGCCCCGGCAGCTTCCATGGATGTTTTAAAAAGAAAATCTACCGGGTCAAAAACTATGGCCTCGTCACCAGGCTTCAGAAAAGCCCTAGCTATTATGGACATTGCCCTTGCCGCACTATCTATTGGGAGTATTAGATCTTCTGGTACATCTTCGTTTTTTCTGGTTTTGAGGGCATTGGCAATGCTTCTTCTGAATTCAGGGAATCCAAGTTTTGGAGTGTAAGGAAAATAACCGGCTTTTGCGTAGTCGCAGATAGCTTCTATAATTTCCGGAGCCACCGGGAAATCACTGTCTGCAGCTGTAAGGGGGATGACATCATCCGGCACTTCAGCCCAGCGCATATTATAGGCACGTTTTCTCAATATCTTTAAGTTTACGCTTTCGTTACTGAACAGCTCCATTTTTACATCACCTTTCGACACTTTTTGCTTATGTAATAAAAAAAGACGCTGCTTTAAAAAACGCCGTAGCGTCTTTTTTCTGATTATATCAAAAAAAATTTTTTATTCAATGAATTTATTTTTAGTCTCAAGGCATATTTTTCTCTTTTAGAGTTTCTAGCAATTGAAAATATTTATAGGGCAGGTTTAGCGACAATAAAAAATATTTCATTGACATTCAAAAATTTTATTGGTATGATTACTATCAACTATCAATCAATTGCTTTAACTTATTAAATTACTACAATCATTAAATTATTACAATTTATAACAATAGTCGGATAGTGTCAAGACACTTTAGGTTTTATTGAACCTCACATCATTTACACGACACAACGTTCATTTAACTTTCTCAAAGCTGATCTAGTAAGGTTGCTGCCGCCTTTGAAAAGCG